>Ga0335396_10001358_pt1 | contig 31489 bp, 25 predicted proteins | sample FRY02_FD_205743 | JGI IMG/M metagenome (GOLD analysis project Ga0335396, IMG submission 205743) | Freshwater microbial communities from Lake Fryxell liftoff mats and glacier meltwater in Antarctica - FRY-02 (spades assembly) (version 2) | ecosystem: Environmental > Aquatic > Freshwater > Ice >... | reverse complement strand
ACAAGGTGGTCTCCGGTGCCTACTTCGTGGTTGGAAAAGGAACTTACGGAGCCGGGAATCAAAAGAATGCTTTTGAAGTCCACTCGGACGGAACCGTAATCATCAACGAACCCCAGGGAGATATTTCTATGGGAATCTTTACCCCTTAGAGTTTCCCCCGCTTGCTAGTCAACAACACCTCGGAGAAAATGCTCAATATTTTTAAACACTTTACGCTTCTTTGTGTCACTTTGATGGCAAGCGCGAGTGCTCAGGGTCCATATTGGTGGTATGATACTGGTGCTACTAACTCCCTTCCGGCTAATAATTCGGCAGTCGCGAATGTTGGACAGGCGAAGTGGATGGCCTTGAAGGCTTTCGAGTCTTTTCAGTTACTCCAACCAGGTGCGGCATCAAGTGTTCACACCGAACTTTTCATATCACCTACAAATCCAAACGGTGTATTTTATCCAGGGATTCCTGATCCTTTGCCACCGACATGGAATGCGGATCAACTTGCTCCTCTACAGCTTGGTTCCCTTAAGGCTCTCGCTCAGCCGTTTTACTACCAGCTGAATCTTACTCACTCAAATTGGGTGGAGAACCAATTAAAAAGTAGTTTGAAGCCAATCGGTGGAATCGCTGTTTTAGGCGTGGACTACTTTCAGGATGGCTCAGGACACTACTACCCTTGGAATCCGGCAAATAACACAAACTCACAATTCAATCTCGCACCCGCAACAATTGGCCAACTGAAAGCGGTTTTTTCTCTGGATTTCTTAAGTCAGGATTTAATGGTAAACCCGGAAGGGGATTATGACTTAGATGGCTTGAGCAACTATCAAGAAGCTCTTAGGGGGACGAACCCTCAGAATGAGGACACCGATGGGGATGGAATCGATGATTACAAGGAGACGGAATTTGGTCTGGATCCTGTGGCATACAACTATTCCACAGATTGGGAGGTTTTATCCGCTAAACCAATTGTTAGAAGAGCATCGAGTGGGTTTAGATATTCTTTTACGGAAACGATTAACTCCTTTGGGTATGATGATCAGTGGGGATTTATTGACATCAATGCTGTGAGCGCTCCAGACTGGTCCTGGCCAAGAGCAGAACTCATAATTCCCGAAATCCTCTATGACCTAGAATATGATCTTCTATCTGACAGTTTTCCTAATCAATCTAACATGGCTGACAAAAAATATGGGAAAAATAAATGGCCGAATTTCTACCCACATGCCGAGACAAGAATCGGTCTTTTTGAGGAAGACGAAGATCCTCCTTCTTACTATCACTTAGATGATTGGAAGACGATTCACAATTCCTATATGGTAGAAGTTCCTTTGCCCACTTCATTCGATAGATCCTTTAAGGCTCTTATAATCCCATTTAAAACGGTACAAAAACATCTTCGGGTTTACTGGAATCCACCTGCGCCCGGAGCAACTTCTCCTGGACCTGGTCAGACCCAAGAGGAAGCTGATGCTGAAGCCTTGGAGGCTTACCGTTGGGAAGTCTATGGGATTACCGAGGAAAATACAATACTTACAAGCGGGGTTGAACCCCTAGATTTCCTCGTTCTTGCGAATGAAACAAATTCTCAGATCGAAGAGATTACTCCTTGGATCGGGGGTTCGGTTGATGATCATTATGTTCGAATTGAAGAGTTAGTTGTCGCGCCTGATGTAGTGGAGGTTCATCCAAAACTGGTTCATGAGGATGGTTTCGAACTTGATTGGACGACAAAACCCAATCCCATTTGGTTAACTACCGAGATGGTCGAAAGAGCCCCATTCGCTGATCCCAAGATTGAGGATGCGTCTGCTGTACGAATTGCGTGGAGGGATTTGAAAGTGAAGTTGTCGCCTCGTCTCGCTGGAAAAACAATCACATGGTCAATGGAGCCTCTATTTATTAAGAAGGCGACCGTCGAGGATCCGGGTCCGCATCAGCCGATGTTCAAGGGATTATGGGGAAAAGCCGCAAATCCAAATTATCGGCACATGTTTTCTGCTTCAGAGAAATATGGGCTTCATGATTATGAGCTCGGACAAGTAGCAATTAATGGAGAAGCTGGAAAAGCGACGGCATCGACGACGGTAGATGAGGGCGGGTATACAGCGATCAGGGTGAATATGCCCCCAATAGGATTTAATAAGGCTCGTGTAAAGGTGAAAATTGGAGCAATTGAAGAAGAGCTTCATCTGATTGATCTAGAAGTGCCTGCGGTGATTGTAATAGATCCGGGTCATGGATCTGGACCAAATCTTCCGGGTTCAAGTTCGATTGGGGGTACTGCGGACGATTCTGGAGAGCCAGAATACAAATTCGCATATGACCTTGCTTTAGAGACGAGACTCGAGATTCGGAACCACGAGGAGAACGACAAAGGTCATATCAAGGTTTTTCTCACACGGGAAAATGCTACTAACATCCCTGCGGTATCACGTACTAAGGTTGCAAGAGATCAAGGGTGTGACGTATATATGAGTATACATTTTAATGATTGGGATGATAGACTCCATAGGGACCCATTCGGAATGTGGGATGATACTGGTAATATCAACACTGCTGAAGATTCAGCATTAGCTGTGAGCCTACGGAAATCGGTTCAAGTGGCAATCGCGGCGATCGAACCTTTGGCAAGTCGAAATTCCCCGCGAAGTAGCTATGATAGTGCGAACTGGGAAACTACTTCGCAAAAAGGTCTCGATACATGTTCTGACTTGCAAGCTGGGCTTCCGTATAACGGAAACGTCAGCGGGTATACTCCATGCCGAGCAGCCTTAATTGAAGTAGAGTGGATGTCACACGCCGCCGCTGACGCTTTGTTCAACGTCGCTCCGTTAATGGGCCCAATGCGATCAAGAACCGCTAAGGAGCTTGCCGACGGTTGTATACAAGATGCTCTTATTCAGACTTCAGTAAATACTATTGATATACCATGAGTAAAATTATTTTATGTGTATTTCTCTCGTGGGCTTGGGTTACCCGGGTCACAGCTTCAGAAGAGCTTCTCTCGTTCTTTTCAAAGTATAGTCTTGGCTCCTCTTTTCCAAAAATGGAGGGAGAGATTGTTGAACTGGGCGAGGTTAACATTTTTGGAGTTAACTTTTCGTCTTACTGCATGCTTTCAGGGAGTAGAGCAATAGAGGGAGCAGGAATCTATCTTCGCGCCGTCGAAATCAGTAAACAGACAGATTTGGCCGATCAGGTGGAAAGGTCATTCACTCAAATTCGGGATCTTCTAGAGAGGAAGTATGGAAACGCTGATGTCGTTGAGGTTCCGAACTTTGATCATATTCGAGGGCAAGTTCACACAATGTTAGCTTGGAAAGACGAGGACAGTGTCTTGATACTCAATAAGATTGCCGGCGATGACCGATCAGAAGTTGACGTAAGACACCTGCAAATAGAATATTACTTGTCTTTGTTAGGCTCCGACCACAAAAAGTTCTTTTTGGGAATTTTGGCTGAAAATACAGGAATTTTAAGTCAAGCGTTCGGAGTGCCTGATGAAAGCGACGAAAGGTCCAATCCTCGTGAAGTGATTTCCGAGTCCCCCCCGTTGGGTCAACAGACCGAACTAGAGTCAGAACCTTCTCGTAAGGAAGAGCGTGATCAGGCGAGGGTGGTCGAACAGAAGGTTGTTCAGAATGGAGATGCCGTGAAGGGGGAAAACCTGCGCATCAAAGTATGGGCTTACACGTTGATTTTACTTTTGGTAGTCAGTGCCGGGATCGCGATCTTTCGGGTCTCGCGACGCCGCACTCTTAGGTGAAGGCCCATTCGCGTCAACTTTTGAGCTGTAGCCGAAGATCTGCAAGGGATTCACGGCTTTTGTGGGGGTCCATTCGAATGTGTCGTCGGTCGGGGCTGAGGTTGAAAAACTCACTCAGATCATTCAGACCAAGCACATGGTTACTCATGACTGAAAACACTTTCTCCACGCTTACTTCTTCTCGTTTTCTCATCAATTGTAGACGCTGTAGCCGTCACATTGAAAGATCCCTTCCCAATCCAAGGCGCTTTTGCCGAGGGCTTGTTCGAGGTCTTCGCGGCTGCGGCCTTTTTGCCAACGGTAGCTGACGCTGCCTCCCCGGCACGGGTCATTGAACACCCAGACGTATCCGGTGCGGGTTTTTCCGGTGCCAGGGGCGAGTTCTTTGATGGGAGTTTGATCTTCGCCTCCGCTCATCCCCTTCGGGCAGCCTTTCAGGCTGTCTTTGTCGCTCCGCTCCAGTCGTCGAGTTTGAGGTAGCTTTCGGCGAGGCATTCGAGGTGGATCGCTTCGGCGATGGGCCGGAGGAGTTCGAGGCTCTGCAGGGTCCAGTGGTTCAGGGTGTCGCGCGGGGCGTGGAGGCCGAGGCGTTGGAGGATGGTTTGTTGCCGGTAGAGCGGAAGGTGGTCGGCGTATTTCGAGATGATGAGTTCGGCGGTGAGGCCAAAGGTGGGGACGCCTCCGGGGAGCGGACTGGCGGGTGCGGGGGCGACGAGGGGCGGAAGGGTCCGGTCGTCCTTGTGACGGAATTTTGGCCGGATAGTGCGCCGTTTGATGAGACTGGCGGGAACGTAGTCGAGGAGTTCGGTGACTTCCTGACCAATGAGTTCGAGCTGGTCTTTTTGTTCTTCGTAGCCTTCGGGGAGGAGGATTTCTTCGATGACTTCGAGAGTGTCCCAGCCTTTGAGGCGGATGTGGTTTTTACGCTTGGTCGTTTTTCTTCAAGATGCACACGCCGGTCCGGTCGTAGTAGAGAGCTTGGAAGCGGTTACGGCGTTTATTGGTGAAGAGGAAGAGGGCCCCGGATTTGAGACCATCGGTGGCGAGTTGGTCAGCGAGGGCGGCGAGCCCATTGTAAGACTTCCGCATGTCGCAGGGTTCCATGCAGAGGAAGATGCGCAGGTGGCTGGTGAGTCCCATCATGCGCGGCCTCCTTTCGCGTCGCGCTCCATCTTGCGAAGGTGGGCGATGAGTTCGGCGGCCAGAGGGATTTGGTCGGAGCCTCCGATGACGAGCCGGGGGCCGCCTTCGAAATGGATGTGCATCTGACGCTCGCGGGGATCGCTGATCTCGACTTCGACGAACAGGGCGTCGGCGACCGGCCATGGCTAGGGTAATGTTCTGGACATCCGGAGACCTTGAGGCCGACCAGGTCATCATGCCAGATCAAGCTGGTGGCGGTGTTTCGCTTACAAGAGAGCGGCCATCGCCGTTTTTTCTCGCTCGGAGGCCTCCGTTTGGTAGCGTTCCAGCATGTCTTCATCAAATATCGGGAAAGTTTCAGTCCAGCTCATAAAAATATCGTAGAAATGTCTCGCCAGAGTCGGTTTTTTTTTTTGCAGACTACAAGCGAATCAAGAATTATTATGAAAATAACGAGAAGAACATTTGTGAAGAAGAGTTCCTACACGGCTGCTGCGGTGACGGTTTTGGGGGCGGGAGTTGGGTTGGCTAACGGGATTTCTTACGGAGGCACATGGGCAGTAGTGTGGCAATTGTCCACAACTGGTGGTGAAACCGTCAAAGTTGGGCCGTTTGATACTGAAGCGCAGGCGAAAGTAGCATTACGGAACGCGACAAGAGCTGCAACGTCACAAGTCAATTTGATCGAATCTTCGCCCTTAACTGATGTTTCTGGTATGACTGCGATTACTCGAATCCGTGTCAATAGCGAGCAAGGGGCTGAGGTTGAAATGGAGATTAAACAACATCCAGTAACCCTAAAGTGGTGGGGGCAATGTGTTATTCCTGAAGGAACGATACATACTACATATTATGAATAATAAATTACTGGCTCTTGGTGCGGTAGTTGTTGTATGTGGAGTTGCATTTGTAGTGAATTCCAAACTGGGTTCTCAGGCGACAGGGGCACCCCTTGGATTCCAGCCGTTCCCTTCATCACGGGATTCACGGTCAGGAAACAAATCTGATCTCGAAAAACGCTTTGGTGATTCCGACAATATAATTGCCCCACCACGTGTTGTGAATGAGGATCTTTTGGTGCAAATTAGTGATTCATACGCTACTGAACTTAGCGCAATTGAGGTAAGCAGTTATGAAAGCGATCTGAGTGATTTTTCTCTAACCTTAAATAGAATTAGACTGTTTCCTGAGCCTTACAGAAGTAATCTCATTGATGCGCTTTTTTCCAAACGCATTGGTGAAGAAATCGTCAAGCTTGACTTTGATGAACCTGAAACCTCCAAATCCTTTTTCAACCGATGTGATTATTTCTCAACAATCGTTGAAAGGATTATTCCTGATGGAGGAAAACTAAAGCAGCTATTCATTGATAGGGTTCTTGCTAGTCTCAACGACGCACCTGGTTATGCTGGAATCGATTCGTTCATTGAAGTCGTTAATAGTAACAGCTTTGAAGGTCGGGAAGATTTTTATGTTGGGGCCTATGTTGTTAAAATAACTGGTGAGAATTCACGACCCGATCTCAAAGAAATTCCCATTTCCGATGATCCCTTTCTCAATAGGAAGCTACACCAATCTCTTTTTGATGCTTACGCGGTAGCTGACAGAACAAGTGCGGTAGAATTCTTCCTTGCTGACGAGTTTGCTGGCGACGTTGATTCAGAAAGTGTAACTGTTATAGTTGGTGCGATGTCAGTACATCAGTGGGATGTGTTTACTGAAATACTTGCCAAATCGCAGGGTTCTGGTAAGACTGCTGCTTTAGTTCGAATGGCACTTGAAAGGAAGGAAATCCGCGAAGATGAAGTTAAGGCTGAGTATTTGAAAAGTCTAGGTAAATGATTTTCCATGATGATATTTGCGCATCATTTATGCGGCGTAGATTTTCCCGGACTAATAACAAGGAACGCTTGTAGTGAGGCCGGTTCGGCCATCCGAGGTAATCACGACCTACCCCAGTTTCATCGGGATAAGCCGACGTTATGCTATTCCAATCACATCCCACTCCTTCCAAATGAAATTTCTCTGGTTAATCGGAATCGAGGGAAGTGGGCATCACATGATCCGCGATGTCTTGCGTGACTTTCTCGCTTCGAGAGAGGTGATCGACAAAGGGGATTACTATCCGCTGTGGCTGCAGCGTTGGGATGGGGAGCAGGTGCCGCTTCCCCGGCAGGCCGTGCGGAATGTCTTGGAGGAGATTCTGAGTGAATACCAATCCTCGGGCTGCACTCACATTTACGAGGACACCTCTTTCCCCTATGGGGGGACGGAAGAGCCATTTGCAAGCTGCGTTTCGGGGAAGGAAAATCGCGGGGTTGGTCGGAGGCCGGATATTGCTGATCTGATTCATCTCGTCGGGGACCTGATGGACTTGAGGATTCTGGTGATGCATCGATCTCCGCAGGCTACCGTGAACAGTGCCCTTCGCCGGGGATTTTCGGACGATCCGGAATTCGAATGCAGGCTGGCTGAAGGGATCAATGATTACGTGACCGGGGAAATTGCCCGGCTTCCCCGGGACTGTTATCGGACTTGCCACTTCGACGATTTCATCAAGTCTCCTTTGAAACACGTCCGGCCTTTGGCGGAGTGGTGGGACATTCCTCCCGACCTAGTCCGCGAGGGGTTGTCTCGTCTCAAGGAACCAACCGCCGCGCACGAGAGGCCCCCCGAGCGACAAGCGATCCTGGAAAAGTATTTCACAGCGGAGCGAGTGGCCCCGTGGTTGGCGGCCTATCAGCAGAACCCATTGGTTTCGACATGATCCTCATCCCTCACAGCCCGGAGGCGGGGCTTTTTAGCCAGATCAATTTTCTCATCACCTACATCGATACCCTGGGTCATGCGGAGTTCTTCGTGGATTGGTCCGGAGGTATTCTGTATTCCACGGGTGACGGGACGAACGTGTTTGAAGAACTCTTCGTCCAGAACAGAGTCCGCGACGAGGAAAGCGAGATTGTGCAGGAATGGCCGCACCATCGCTACACCGGACCGGGAGCCGATCCGCTCTATCTCAGCGGGAATTGGTGGCGGGCGAGATTGCACGATTGTTGGGAGCAACTGACGGTCCGCAAGGAATTGCTCGATGAGGTGGAAGCCTACTGTGTCACCTGGAAGGAGAGGCCCGCCGCCCTGCATGTCCGGAACTCCAAGATCGGGGCGGAGTGCCCGCAAGGTCGGGCTCCCTCGCTGGAGGACTACGCCGCCGTGGTGAGAGGGATCCGCGGACCGATCTTCCTGGCCACCGACAATTCCGAGACCCTTGAGTTCTTCCGGGAATTGCTTGGGGATCGTCTGCTGAGCCGTGAGGTCGGGCGCTCGGGGGACATGAAGACGGAATATCACTTGAGCGAGCGGCAGTCCATCCGTGACGCCCAAAACTGCCTGCTCGATGCTCTCATCATGTCGCGATGCTCGCAGCTGATCCATTCCGTTTCAAACATTGCCACGGCGGTTCTTTCGATCAACCCGACGCTTGATCACATTTATGTGCGACACGATGGAGCGCTTCGGCTCCCGGCGGGGAAATCGGAAGCAAGATACCGCTTGGTCCGGCAAACCTTGAAGGAAGAGTCGCCCGTCTCCGTTCTGCACGTCGAGCATCCCCATTGGAACGACTGGATTCAGGTTTTCGAGAATGGTGTTTTTAAAAGGAATCTGAGTGGAGAGGCTGGAACGTTGAAGCGTTGTAAGAACGGGGAATTGGAACTCGACTGGCTTGATTGGGACAAGGAACGCTTTTTTCCCCTCGAGAGACAGGATGATCGCTGCCATTCTCGGCCCTTTCGCTACCGCCTGTCGAAAACCTCGCGAGTGGTGGTCAACTTGAAGCACGGGCTTGGGAACCAGATGTTTCAATACGCCTTCGGGGTGGCCGTTGCCCGGGCAAGGGGCTGCGAGTTGGCGGCTGTCCACCAAGGTTGGGGTCCGCCATTTGCGTTGGGAGCATTTGGCATCTCTCCCACTCGCTCACTCGTGGAACGTGATTTCGATCTCTCGTGGGAGGAGAGTTATGAGGAGGGGATGGAGGACGAAATGCTGTCCGATGCCATTGACTCCGGGGTGGGAACGCTCTGGGTAGAGGGTTATTTTCAAAACGAAGCATTTTTTCTCAGCGTCGCGGATGAAATTCGGCGGCTTTTCCTGATCCCGGTTGAACTTCCGGAGGAGTGCAAGGGGCGGACTCCGATCGCGGTTCATGTCCGCTTGGGCGACTACCTCAGCAGCGAGACCCACGCTCCTCTTCCGCCTTCCTATTATCGCGAGGCGTTGACGCTGATGAGGGAGAGGTTTGATGATCCCGTTTTTTTTTTGTCTTTTCCGATGAGCCTGAAAAAATGAGCGGTTATCTGGAGTGGGGAATGGATGCTGTGATCATGCCACGCATGGATCAGTTTCAGAGCCTTGGGTTGATGCAATCGTGTGAGGCCTTCATCATCGCAAACAGCAGCTTCAGCTGGTGGGCGGCTTGGGTGAGCGACTCGCCCGATGTCATTTGTCCGGATCGATTTTTCGCCAATCGCGAATGGGAAATCTGCCCGAGTCGTTGGATATATCTTCCACGATCTGGAAGGGCGCTCATGGAATAGCCGAGGCTTTTGGTGGCATGACCGATTTTCTGCTGCGGAGTTGAAACGGGGAAGTTCGGGCGAGTTGGAGGAAGATGAGAGGGTGGAGGTTGGGGGCTTGGCTTGGAGACTGGAAGTCTTCGCCACTTAGGAGATGATCTCGTGAATCACTTTCGGGTGGTTGGCGGGTCCGATGAGGCGGGAGTTGAGGCCTTGGAAGGGGAAAGAGAAGTGGTGGGGGTCAAGACCCAGTTGATGGAGCAAGGTGGCTTGGAAGTCGCGGACGTCGACGGGGTTGAGGGCGGGTGAGTAGCCGAGGGGATCGGATTCGCCGTAGGTGCCGGGTTTGATACCGGCGCCGGCCATCCACATCGTGAAGCAGTCGGGGTGGTGGTCGCGGCCGAGTTTGGTGGAGCCGTTGCGGGCTTCATTCATGGGGGTGCGTCCGAATTCGCCGCCCCAGATGACGAGGGTGTCATCGAGCATGCCGCGTTGTTTGAGATCGCGGAGGAGGGCGGCGATCGGTCGATCGGTCTCGAGGCATTTTTTGGGGAAAGCGGTTTCGAGGTCGTCGCCGTTTTGGGTGCCGTGGATGTCCCAGCCCCAGTCGAAGAGTTGGATGAAGCGGACCCCTTGCTCGGCGAGACGACGGGCGAGGAGGCAGTTGTTGGCGAAGGAGGCTTCGCCGGGTTTGGCTCCGTAGGCTTCGAGGGTTTTGGGATCTTCTTTCGAGATGTCCATGACTTCGGGGACGGCGGTTTGCATGCGATAGGAGAGTTCGTATTGTTCGATGCGGGTGAGGGTTTCGGGGTCATTGAAGCTTTCGAGTTCCATGCGGTTGAGCTTTTGGAGGGCGTCGAGTGATTTGCGTCGGGTGGCGCGGGACATGCCCTCGGGATTGGAGACGTAGAGGATGGGGTCGCCTTCGGCGCGGCATTGCACCCCTTGGAAAACGGAGGGGAGGAAGCCGGAGCCCCAGAGGGCTTTGCCGGCGGAGGGCATTTTGCCACCCGAGACCATGACCATGTATCCGGGGAGATCTTGGTTGGCGGTGCCGAGGCCGTAGGTGGTCCAGGCGCCGAGGGAGGCACCGCCGAATTGAGAGCCGCCGGTGTGGAGGAGGAGTTGGGCGGGGGCGTGGTTGAATTGGTCGGTATGCATCGACTTGATGAAGCAGATGTCGTCGGCCAGCTTTGAGAGGTGGGGCATGCGGTCGGAGATCCAAGCTCCGGTTTCGCCGTGTTGTTTGAAGGGGAAAATGCTACCGAGCAGTTTCGGGGTGCCTTTGATGAAGGCGAAGGTTTTGCCTTCGAGAAGTTCGGGCGGGCAGTCCTTGAGGTGGTGTTTGATGAGCTCGGGTTTGTAGTCGAAGAGTTCTTGCTGGGGCGGTGAGCCGGCCATGTGGAGGTAGATGACGCGCTTCGCTTTGGCGGGAATCATGGCGGGCCGGGGGGCGGTGGGGTCTCCGGAGAGATCGACGCCCCCTCCGGCTCCGCCTGCGAGTTGGGCAAGGGCGAGGGCTCCGAGGCCGGAGTTGCACTTCGTGAGGAAATGGCGACGGGTGAGGTAGGAGAGGTGGGACATGGGAACTGATGATTGGTGGTTGAAGGCAGCCCCGGTAGGGCATACCACTGCGGTGGCTGGGGTGTGGGGCTGGGTTACTTGGTGAGGAAGGCGTCGAGGTTGAGGATGATGTTGGCGACGACGGTGAGGCTGGCGAGGTGGGCTGGGTTTTTGGTAGAGCCGGACATCTTTTTGGCGGCTTCGAGGTCGTCTTGATAAGTGGTGAGGTTCGCTTGGTAGAGGTCGGTGAGGATGGCGATTTGTTCCTTGGTGCCGGGTCGAAGAAGGGCGCGGTGGAGGCCGTGGGCGATTTGTTCTTCGAGCGTATCGCGGTGGGCGGTCATGAGGCGGGCGAGGTTTTGGGCGGCTTCGATGAAGGCGATATCGTTCAAGGTCATGAACGATTGCAGCGGGGTGTTGGTGCGGATGCGGCGCATGTTGCAGACCTCCCGGGTGGACATGTCGAAGGTTTCGAAAAGGGGGTGCGGGCTGGAGCGTTTGAGGTAGGTGTAGAGGGCGCGGCGGTGACGGTCTTCACCTTGGGATTCGGTCCAGGTCATGCCACCGGTGAAGGCGTTGACATATCGTTTGATGGGGTTGGGCGGGTAGACGGGCGGGCCGTAGCGTTTTTCGGAGAGGAGTCCGGAAACGGAGAGGGCGGAGTCACGGATGACTTCGGCGGAGAGGCGGAAGCGCGGGCCGCGGGAGAGGGATTTGTTGTGCGGGTCTTTTTCGAGTTGCTGCGAATTGGTGACGGCGGACTGGCGGTAGGTGTGCGAGCTGACGAGAAGGGCGATGAGCTTTTTGGTATCCCAGTCTTTTTGGTATTCGAGGGCGAGCCAGTCGAGGAGTTCGGGGTGGGTTGGGAGGATGCCTTGGATGCCGAAGTCTTCCTCGGTCTCAACGATGCCCATGCCAAAGAGGCGAGCCCAGAGTCGGTTGACGGCGACGCGGGAGGTGAGGGGATTATCTTGTGAGACAAGCCATTGGGCGACGCCGAGGCGATTTTTGGGAGCGCCTTCCGGCCAGAAGCTGAAAGCTTCGGGGATTCCGGCGGAGACTTCCTCGGTCGGCTGGAGGTAGGAACCTCGGGCCATCATTTTGGTGACGCGGTGTTTGTCGGCGGGGAGTTCTTGAAGGACGGGAACCTCCTTTTTGGCGTCGGCTAGTTGTTTTTCGAGAGTGGCGATTTGGACATCATTGCTGTCGAGAGTTCGTTGTTCAAATTTTGTGGCAGGGTCGATGATGTTGGTGGTGGAGAGGCGGATCCGGCTTGGGTTGGTTTGAGGCCAAGGGCTGTTCTGGCTGATGGAGATGATGATTTCGGTTTGAGGCGGGATGGGGTTTTCGAGGTTGAAGATGGCGAAGTGCGCGGCTTGGTAGTCTTTGCCATCTTCGCCGACGGCCCAGCCGTTGCTTTTGATCTTTTCGCCAATGGTGAAGTTGATGTCGTGAGTTGACTGGGTGTGGTCGGCGACGGCTTTGGTGAGCGTTTGTTTTTGCCCGGCGATGGTCACGGTGAGGTTGGTGACGGCGAAGGAGCCGTTGGGGTGGCGGCCGACGCGGTTTGAAGATTCCTTGGAGGGGAGGACTTCGAGGCGGAGGCCGTGGGTGGGTTGGTCGCCAGTGAGGGTCGTGATGAGGTATTCCGATTGATCAGGGTTTTCACCGCTGGCGAGGATGGACTGGTCGGGCTGCGTGGTGAGGGTGGTGCCGTTTGTGCCCTTGAGTTCGGTGGGGGTGAGGGGTGTCCAGATGGGGTCGGATTTTGGGGTGCTCTTGAGCTTCGCGATTTCGCTTTCGATGGAGGAGTGCTTTACTGGAGTGAGGGTGGAAATGGGGTGGAGGGGTGCGTCGTTGCCGCGGTCGGCGTCGGCGGTCTGGTTGAAGAAGGCGTAGAATTGGTAGTATTCCTTTTGAGAGATGGGGTCGTATTTGTGGGTGTGGCATTCGGCACAGCGGAGGGTGAGGCCCATCCAGGCGTTTATGGTGGTGGAGATGCGGTCCTTGACGGCGATGGTGCGGAATTCTTCGTCGCTGGTGCCACCCTCGTTGTTGTTCAGAGTGTTGCGGTGGAAGGCGGTGGCGAGGATTTGTTGATCGTTAGCCTGTGGAAGGAGATCGCCGGCGAGTTGTTCAGTGGTGAATTGGTCGTAGGGAAGGTTGTTGTTGAAGGCGTCGATGACCCAGTCGCGCCACGGCCAGATGTCGCGGTGTTCATCGCCTGCATAGCCTACGGTGTCGGCGTAGCGGGCGATATCGAGCCACTGGGTAGCCCAGTGTTCGCCGTAGGCGGGTTTGGTAAGGTAGCGCTGGATGGCGGCTTGATAGTTGGTCTCGGAGGGATGGGCGGCGAAGGCTTGGACTTCTTCAAGGGAGGGAGGGAGGCCGGTGAGATCGAGAGCGAGGCGGCGGAGCAGGATGCTGGGATCCGCCTGGGGAGCGGGCTTGAGGCCGAGGGGTTCGAGTCGTTTGGCGATGAAGTGGTCAATAGGATTGATTGCCGTGAGATGGGCGCTGGCGGGCGGGGTGACGGATTGCGGTTTTTGGAGTGACCAGTGGGGTTCGTAGTCAGCGCCTTCTTTGATCCATTGGCGAAGACGTTCAATTTCTTGCGGCTTGAGCGCTTTGCCGTGGTCGGAGGGCGGCATCAGGTCGTCGGGGTCGGAAGTGGTGACGCGCTTGATGATTTCGCTGGCGTCGGGGTCGCCGACTTTGATGCCGGGGCCGCTTTCTCCTCCCTTGGTGATTCCCGCAAAGGTATCGAGGTGAAAGTCGCCCTTGCGGTCTCCTTCGTCGGGTCCGTGACAGCTCAGGCAATTCTTAGAGAGGATAGGCCGGACGTCACGATTGAAGCTGACCTTGGCGGAGGCTAGGGCAGGGACGAGAAGGAAAAGGAGGAAGCGGGTCATTTTGGCAACAGGGTAATAGAAAAGGGCGACTTTGCCAGCCGCCCTTTGGGAGTGATTGATTGACTCAGGGAAGCCAGTGGTTTTTACGGCTGGGCTGAGTAATTTTTGTCATTCACCGACGAATAGAATTTCAGTTTCGAGGGGTCTTTGAGGACGGTATTTTTGATTAAGTTCACGGAACCATCGAGGAAGCAGCAGTAGGCGCTTTCTTTGTAGTTTCCTTGGGGAGCATCGCTGGTGCCGGTGTAGATCCAGCCTTTGGTGGTGCTGTTGTCATCGGCCTCGCCGAAGTAGATGGTGCTGGGCTCATCCTGGACGGTGGCCTGGTGGACGACGCCGGCACTTTCGGAATCAGCATTGGCGCTCACGTCGTCGCCGAGTTCGCCATTGTAAGCATAGCTACCGTGGGTGACTTCGGGGTCGTTATAGAGTGAGTCCCATTCGGCCTTGTCGCCTCCGAGGTTTTTCTTGGAGAGGGGGTTTTGGAGAATGGTATCCTTATAAGGAGCGGTCCATTCGAAGCCTCCGTTGTCGATGTCGGCGAAGGTGAGTTGCTCGGCGACAAGATCCCACCAGAGGAAGTCGGTCTGCTGGCTGTTTTGCAAGGTCCCTGCTGCCGGCGGGAAGGTGCCGGGTGCGTGGAGTCCGGTATTCACGCCGCTACTTGAGAGGATCGTCAGGGCATTGTAGATCTCTTTCATGTTTTTGGCGGTCTTGGCGGAGGCGGCGGCGGTCATGCCTTTAGTAATGCCCACGATGGCGAGGCCGGCGAGGGAGGCGATGATGGCGATGACGACGAGGAGTTCGACAAGGGTGAAGCCCTTGCGCTTCAGAGTGTGTTTTGTGGTTTTCATGTGGTTTCGGTGAGACTGGATGGGTGAGCGCAGGGATCAAGCAGATTTCATCCGGCGAAGGGGGTGTTTTGGTCTAGGCAGGATCGTGCTCAAATTTACGATAAGAACGAAAGCCGTAGATCGCAATGGCGACGAAGCAGATGACGGGGAGCCAGAAGCTATTTTTAATTCCTAATTCGTCGATAAATTTTCCTTGCACGAGGGGGAGGATCGCGCCTCCCACGATGGCCATGATGAGGTAAGCCGAGCCGAGTTTGGCTTCTTCAGAAGTCATGCCGCGAAGAGCGATGCCGTAGATGGTCGGGAACATGAGGGACATGCAGGCAGACACGGCGACGAGGCAGCTGAGGCCGACTTTTTTGTCGAGGAAGATCGCGCCGATGAGGAGGAAGACGGCGACTACGGCAAGAATTCCCATGAGCTTTCCGGGGCTGATCGTTCGCATCAGAGCGGTGCAAATGAACCGGCTGGTGAGGAAGGTGATCATGGCGGCCATATTCCAACTACCGGCGGTGGCGAGGTCGAGTTGTGCGATATCCATTCCGTAGTGGATGACGAAGGTCCAGCAGGTGATTTGGGCCCCGACGTAGAAGGCCTGGGCGATGACTCCTTCTCGGAAATGGGCGCGTTTCCAAATGCGCGCGGTAATCTCACCGAAGGGGGCGTCGGCCTTTTCAGTCTTGAAGGTGGGCATTTTGCTGATGAAGAAGAGGAGGAGGAATCCCAGGACGACGCAGCCGATGACGAGGTAGGGTGTTCGGACGTATCCGAGGTCAGCTTGCTGGAGTTCACTAAATTTGGCGGGTGCGGTAGCGCGCATGGCGGTGAGTCCATCGGTGACGCTGCCGTCGAGCTTGCCGAAGGTGGTTTTGTAGTCGGGAAGGCCGTCTTGATAGAAGGTGACTTCGTTGCCGTCTGCGAGTTTGACTTTGTCATCTACGAGGGTGGCCCCTTCCGGGAGTTGTTGGGCATCCGTGTAAAGGTATTCGATGGCGGCGGGATTCTGATTTTTCACGTCTGCCCTGAATTCGCCTACCATGAGATTGGGTGCGATGAGGGAGGTCATCACGAACATTCCGGTGAGCGAGCCCATGGGATTGAAGGCCTGGGCTAGGTTGAGCCGTTGGGTGGCGGTTTCGGGAGGTCCCATTGCCAGGATGTAGGGATTACAAGCGGTTTCCAGGAAGCTGAGGCCAAAGGTGAGGATGTAGAAGCCGAGGATGAAGATGTAGAAATTGGCGGTGATGCTAGCGGGGAGGCTCAGGAAGGCTCCGACCGCGTAGAGGGCGAAGCCGATCATGATCGCGGCCTTGTAGGAATACTTGCGGATGAAGAAGGCCGCAGGAAGGGCCATGGTGAAGTAGCCACCGTAGAAGGCGGCTTGCACGAGGGATGATTCGGTGTTGTTGATGAGGAAGACCTCCTTGAAGACCTTCACGAGTGGGTTGGTGACGTCGTTGGCGAAGCCCCAAAGAGCGAAGCAGAAAGTGGTTAGGATAAATGCGGCGAGGTATTTTTTCGGAACGACTTCCGCCTTTTTGGGATTCTGGCTCACGGGTAGTTAGGATTTGGTTACTGGGCTGCTGCGCCCTGGACGAGGCGGTGTTCCGTAAGAATTGTCATGCCGCCTCCCTCTTGTGGAGTGGAAAGATGGGAAATGTCAGATAACTGGCATCAGTGATTCCTCGGTGCGACAGGATGGGGAGAGGAAAGTTGATGCCCGAAGTGGGTTAGGATTGCCAGCGGGGGAGGTCGTGAGGCACTCTCCGACCTGATGAGATTTGCGGTTTTGGGCAGTGGTAGCGGTGGGAATTCCACGGTGGTCGAGTGTGACGGCAAATATCTCCTCGTCGATGCCGGATTGAGTGCCAAGCAGCTCACCTTGCGGCTTGAGAAGCTGGGGGTGAACCCGGAGGAACTCACTGGGATTTTGATCACTCATGAGCATGGCGACCATGTTCGCGGGCTCGATGTTTTCCTGCGGAAGTGGCAGGTGCCGGTTTTGGCGTCGATTATGACGGGGCGGGTGGTGCAGGAGAATCTTCGTCAACGGGCGAAGTGGGTCGCTTTTGAGAGCGGGCAGAATTTTTCGTGGGAGGGCTTTGATTTTACGACCTTCGGATTGCCGCACGATGCGGTCGAGCCGGTAGGCTATGTCATTGGGAGAGGGGGACGTCGGGTCGGGGTGGCGACTGATCTGGGGCACGTCGATGCCCAGGTTTTGAAAGCCTTGCAGGGAGTCGAGGGGTTGGTGCTGGAGGCCAACTACGAATGGAAGATGCTGGAGGCGGATACCAAGCGGCCTTTTAGCACCAAGCAGCGGATTTCCTCGCAACACGGGCATCTTTCGAACGAGCAGGCTTCGGATCTCATTGCCGAGCTCGCACCGGGCGGGTTGAAGCGGGTGATTTTGGGGCATTTAAGTAGTGATTGTAATTGTCCCAAGCTGGCCGTGGAGTGTGTCCGGCAGAAGATTGGGGAATACGAAGTGGAAGTCTGTGCGGCGTCCCAGAACGAGGTGACGGAATGGCAGAGTCTTGTTCCTGAGGTGGACGCGGCATTTTACGGCGAACTCTTCGGCGGTTAGTACATTCAAGGGTTGCCTGAGGCGTGTGGATCGGCAAACTGCCGTCCGCGTGAATCAGGTCCCAGTCAAGCCCAGTGCCGAGGAGTTTGTTGAGTTAGCGCAGGCCGGAAATGTCGTGCCTGTCTATGCTCAGCTTGCTGCTGACTTCGAGACTCCGGTCTCTGCCTTTTTGAAGCTCCGTGATGGTAGAAATGCCTTTCTCTTTGAGAGCGCGGAGAGCACCGATGCCAGCGGACGATGGTCGATTGTTGGCAGTCAGCCACGCTGGGTGTTCACCTCGCGTGGAAATGAAGTGACGATCGAATGCGGTGGCCAGGTCGAGAAGCGTGCACGTCAGGGCGATGTCCTCGATGAAGTGCAGCGTCTCATGGCGGATTATCGTCCCGTGACCCATGGCGATGCTCCTCCGTTTTATGGCGGAGCGGTGGGCTATGTGGGCTACGATGCGGCGCAACAATTCGAGCCCTCGGTTTCGCAGACTCCGGAGGATGATCTGGGCTTGCCGGAAGCAGTCTTTTTTCTTGCCGATACTCTCGTCGTTTTTGATCACAAGCTGCGCCGCCTTTTGGTGGTGGCCAATGCCATGATCGATGAAGCCGATTCTCCCGAGGAGGCGTATGCCATTGCCCGCGGACGGATCGGGACGGTGATTGCCGCGCTCGATCGGCCATTGCATGTCGCGCCTCTCAACGGGCTCGCAGAATTTGAGTTGCCCGCGCCGAAGAGTAATACGACCCAAGCGGAATACGAGGAGATGGTTCTCAAGGTCAAGGAGTATATTGCGGCGGGCGATGTTTTTCAGGTCGTGCCGAGTCAGCGCTTCGAGGCGGATTTTGACGGAGCCCCCATCGATCTCTATCGTGCCCTTCGCCACATCAATCCATCACCTTATATGTTCGTGTATGAAACTCCGGACTTCTCGCTCGTGGGAAGTTCGCCGGAGGTTCACGTGAGGGCGATTGATGGCCGGATCGACATTCGACCGATCGCGGGAACGCGTTGGAGAGGGAAGACCAAGGAAGAGGATGACGCGCTTGCGGCCGAGTTGTTGGCGGATGAAAAAGAGTGCGCGGAGCACGTCATGTTGATCGATCTGGCCCGCAATGATGTGGGGCGGATTTCCAAGCATGGGTCGGTGTCGGTCGATGCTCAGATGATCGTGGAGCGCTACAGCCACGTCATGCATATTGTCTCGAACGTGAGTGGCCAACTTGCGCCGGGGTATTCGTCTTACGATGTTCTCCGTTCGACCTTCCCGGCGGGAACGGTGAGTGGAGCGCCTAAGATTCGGGCAATGCAGATTATCAATTCTCTCGAGAAGAACAAGCGGGGATCGTATTCGGGTGCGGTGGGATATTTTGGCTTCAACGGAAACCACGATTCCTGCATCGCCTTGCGAACCTGCCTGGTGAAGGACGACAAGGTCTACATTCAAGCGGGTGCCGGTGTCGTGGCCGACAGCGAGCCGACTTACGAATATAACGAGACCGTCAATAAGGCTGCCGCGATGATGCGGGCGGTGGGACTGGCGAAAACCCTTGCCCCGAAGTCATGAGAGAAGTTTACCGACATCATGAGTCTATCCGCGTAAGTCATTTCCGTGATCTTGTCAAACCTCTCTCCCTGAAGTCCTACCATGCTAGCCGTTATCGATAACTACGATTCCTTCACTTACAATCTGGTTCAATATTTTGGGGAACTGGGGGTTGAGATGAAGATCTTCCGCAATGATGCCATCACTCTCGACGAGCTTCGGGATTTGCAGCCCGACCGGATTTGTATTTCGCCCGGACCCTGCACTCCGAATGAAGCGGGAATTTCCTGTGAGGTGATCAAGACTTTTGGTGAAACGCTTCCAATTTTTGGAGTGTGCCTCGGTCATCAAGCGATCGGGCAGGTTTATGGCGGAGAGGTCGTGCGGGCCAAGAAATTGAGGCACGGGAAGACCTCGATGATTCATCACGAGGGACAGAGTGTCTTTAAGGATTTGCCCAATCCCTTCGAGGCCACTCGTTACCATTCCTTGATCGTGAAAAGGGAGAATTTGCCAGATTGCCTAGAGGTGACGGCCTGGACCGATGACGATGTCATCATGGGGCTGAAGCATAAGGATTTGAATGTCCATGGCGTGCAATTTCATCCCGAGTCCATTCTTACGACCTCAGGGAAACAGATCCTGAAAAACTTTCTCGATCTTTAGGATGCGTGCCTTGCTTTGCGCTCTCATCTTGATCTGCTCACAAAGTCTTACGGGCTGGGCGGACTTGGGAGCAACTTGCCGATGATATTTCGGCGGAGTGGCGACGCGAGGGGATTAAAATTAAGATCGGCAATTAGCAGGATCGACCACCTTCGGTGTTGTTCGTGCCACCTTGGGGAGCTTCCTCTAGGACGCCTTTAGTCTTCTTCCAAACTGAGATCGCTTCGATGATCATCCATGCTTCGATGAGGAGGGTGGCAAAGCCAAAGCTGAAGAGGAGCCAGTTATGGCTGGTGGCAAAGCTCCGCAGATTCATTGACATGGCGATGGCGGGAAGAATGAGCATCACGATGCCGGGGATGAGCGCGAGAGCGAAGGGGAGGCCACGACGTCGAAGCCAGAAGGTGATGACGAGGAAGGCGAGCCCGGCTAGGAGTTGGTTGACGGCTCCAAAGAGAGGCCAAAGGATCATGCCTCCGGTGCCGAGGGCGGCATCGGGTCCCGAGGGAAGTCGGGCAATGAGATAGGCGACAAAGACGGCGAAGAGAGTGGCCCCGTATCGGTTCGTGAGCCAGGTGAGAGGATTGCCGGGGCTCTTATTGGGGGCAATGGCGGTGGCGAGTTCTTGCACGACGTATCGCTGAAGGCGGCAGGCCGTATCGAGCGTGGTGGCCGCGAAGGAAGCCACAAAGACCCCCATGAGAGCAACCGCGAATCCCGCTTCGACTCCAAGAGCTTTGAGGAAGTTGGCGCTCCCTTCGACAAAGGCTCCGATTTTAGCGGAGAGCCCTTGGGCGGCCGTCCAGCTGTGGTAGCGGGCATGGAAGGCGTCCACGCCGGTGTGGAATTCTCCGTTCACGGTGGTGCCCAATCCCAGTCCGGCGACACAGGCCAAGATGACGAGCACGGCGAGGAACCCTTCGGTGAGCATGGAGCCGTAGCCAATGAATTGGGCGTCGCTTTCACACTTCACTTGCTTGGATGAGGTGCCGGAGGACACGAGGCAGTGGAAGCCTGAGATCGCTCCGCAGGCGATGGTGATGAAGAGGAAGGGGAAGATGGCGGGGGCACCTTCGGGAGACCAATTGAAGGCGGGGGCCACGATTTCCAGGCTTTGTCGTTCCTCTCCGGTGACGGGAGCCCCGCCAAAGATGGACGCCGCGATCAGTCCAACGACGACGAGGCCAAGGGTGAAGAGAAGTTGCAGGGCATTAATGTAGTCCCTGGGTTGAAGGAGGGTCCAGACGGGCAAAACGGAGGCGAAGACGCAGTAGCCCAGGAGGACGGCGCACCATTGCAAGTTGCTCCAACGGGCGAGGGCGGAATTAAAATCCCCGAGGAAGCCCATGTTTCCGAAGGCGACCGAAAGGAGCATCAAGGAGAGGGCGACGAGGGACGGGATGAGAAGATTGATTCCCTTGCGGTGAATCCAGAAACCGATGATGACGGCGAGCGGGATTTGCAGGAGGCAGGGGAAGATGGACTCGGGATACATGCGGAAGACCGCCGCGATGACGAGCCCGAAGATTGCCAACACGATGGTGAGGGCGAGAAAGAGGATGGTGAGAAAGAGAATGCGGGTTCGTTTGGTGATGACCCGGCCCGCGATGTCGCCGACCGTTTGTCCACGATTTCGCATCGAGACGACGAGGGCTCCGAAGTCGTGAACCGCGCCGATGAGGATGGAGCCAAAGAGAACCCAGATGAGGGCCGGAACCCAGCCCCAGATCACGGCGAGAGCGGGTCCGACGATGGGCCCGGTGCCGGCGATGGAGGTGAAGTGGTGTCCAAAGATGACGTTCTTGTCGCTGGGGACAAAGTCGATGCCGTCTTCCTGTTCGATCGAAGGGACCTTGGCCTTGGGATCGAGTCGGAAGAGTTTCTGCGCCAGCCATTTCCCGTAGGTGTGGTAAGCTACGAGGTAGAGCACGAATGCTCCCACGGCGATGAGAAGAGTATTCATGAGTCGGGTTCCGAATGTTTGGCCGTGAGGGCTTCGAAGACAGGCGTGGGAACGTAGCGGCGAACGGTGCCCTGCCAGCCATCCGGCCCAATCAGGCCCATGACCATACTTGAGGAAAGTTCGGCGATATCACGCGGAGGCATCAGGAAGACAGTGTTGATCTTGGGGGCCATGTCACCATTGATGTGGCGCATGACACGCTCGTATTCGTAATCCTGGGAAGAGCGAATGCCACGAAGGATGAATTCGGCACCGACTCCTCGGGCGTAGTCGACAAGGTAGCGATTGTCGAAATTGGTAATGGTGAGACGCTCGCAGGACGGAATGGAGGCGCGAAGGAGATCGATGCGTTTTTCGGTCGAAAAAATGTAGTTCTTTGAGGGATTCTGGCCGATGGCCACCACCAGGCGGTCAAAAAGCTCGAGCCCCTGGCTGATCATCCAGAGGTGTCCATTTGTTGGAGGATCGAAGCTCCCTGCGTAAACCGCTGTTTGCATTCGGCTAGTCGATCATTTTTTCGATGAGCGCGCGAGCCCGCATCTTCTTCATCCATTCTTCGAAGTTGGCTTTCTTTTTCTCGGATTCGACCCGTTTCTTCATTTCGTCGCGGACTTCCTCGAAGGACTTGGCAGGGCCATACTCGCGTTTGACCACTTGAATGATGTTGAAACCAGAAGGATCCTCGAAGGGGCCGATGACGTCATTTCCTTCGCTTTCGAAGAGGATGAAGCCGAATTCGTGGTTCAGGTCCGTGCGGGGCACATCTTCCCAGAGTCCGCCATCTTCCGCGTGGGAATCGCGTGAGTTTTGCTTGGCGGCCGCCTCGAAATCGCCTCCGGCTTTCAGGTTTTCACCGAGTTCTTCGGCAAGTTTGAGTTGGGCTTCAGGGCCATCACCGTCGGCTTTGGGGAGATAAATTCGTTTGTAAGTAGCGACATCCTTGGTGCGATCACGGTTGGCGATGGCCCATTGCTGGTATTCCTTGCGCAATTCAGCGTCCTTAGGAGGCGGGACATCGCCAAAATGTTGAGAGCGGACAATTTGCACGAGTAATTCCTTGCGCTGTTGTTCCTTAAATTGATCCCGGGTCAGGTTGGTCGCCTTCAAGTAATCACGGAAGAGCTTTTCGTTACCGCCATAGACGTTCTGAATGATACGGTCGATTTCGCTTTCGACCTCGTGATCGGGAAGGGCTTTGATGCGGTCCTTGAATTCGCTGAAGATGATGGCGCGGTCGATCAATTCATCGAGGATGCTATTACGGAGTTCCTTGAGCTGAGCGTCGTAGCTTGGTCCACGGCGCGGGAAGCGGGCCATGAGGACCGACTGGAGAGGCGCGACTTTAATCATCAGCTCGTTCATTGTGATGAGCTCGCCGTTCGTTTTGGCGGCCATCCCATTGACCAGAATGGGGCCGGTTTTTTTTCGGATGGGCTCCTCGGGCTTTGCCGGAGCGTCAGGCGCTTCCTGGCATGGGGAGGGGAGCATCAAGGCGGCAGTGAGACTGAGAGCCAGTGCGGGTAGGGAAAATTTCATCGGTCGGAGCAGCGATTAGAGAGACTTAAGGAGGCGAACCGCTTCGGAAAGTCTATCGGCGAGTTTCTTGGAACTCAAGCGGGGAAACTTCCCGCCGGGGGGGAGGATATATTCGCCGTTCCGTTGTAACATAAAGCGATCGTTGTTGGTTTCAACTACTTGCACTCCTTTGGCAGAAGCGATGACACGGAGGCGGTTCGTTTGCAAAAGATTCTCAACCGGGGCCGGGAAGCGTCCAAAGCGGTCGCGCCAATCCTTTTCGATTTCCTTGATTTCCTTCTCGCTGCGTGCCGAGGCCAGTTGCCGGTAGGCGGCCACCCTCATTTCGGGGTCAGGACCGTAACTTCTTGGGAAGTAAGCCGGGAGAAATCCCTTTTGACCCGACCACTGGCTCTCCGACAAGACGAGGAAGTCGATTTTCACCTGGGCATTCGCCCGTTGCATCGGGTTCTTGCCTTGGAGCTTCTCGATGGATTGCTGGAGGAGTTGGCAGTAGAGTTCGAATCCGACCGCGGTGATGTGGCCCGATTGCTTGGTCCCGAGCAAGCTGCCGGCGCCCCGGATTTCGAGGTCGCGCATTGCGATTTTGAATCCTGAGCCGAGTTCGGTGTATTGCTTGATCGCGCTGAGTCGTTTTTTGGCGTCGCCGCCCGCAATACGATCACTGGGCAGGAGAAGGAGGGCGTAAGCGCGTCGCCCCGCACGACCGACGCGTCCGCGAAGCTGGTAGAGGTCGGCCAGTCCAAAGCGGTCGGCGCGGTCGATGAGAATGGTGTTGGCGTTGGGGATGTCGATGCCACTCTCGATGATGGTGGTGGCGAGGAGGACATCGGCTTTTCCTTCCACGAACTGGTGCATTACGCTTTCGAGGTCATGGCGATCCATCTGACCGTGCCCGATGACCACGCTCGCTTCGGGAACGAGTTTTTGGATGCGCTCCTTCATGCCCTCGATGGTCTGGATGCGGTTGTGGAGGAAGAAGACCTGGCCACCGCGGGTCAGCTCCCGGCGAATGGCATTGCGAATGAGTCGCTCGTCGTAGGCGCAGATCGAGGTCTGAACCGGGAGGCGGTTGGGCGGGGCCGTATCGATGGTCGACATATCCCTCGCTCCCATGAGGGAGAGGTAGAGAGTGCGCGGGATCGGAGTTGCCGACAGGGTGAGAACATCGATGAGGCGGAATCGCTCCTTGAGAATTTCCTTGTGACGCACTCCGAAGCGCTGTTCTTCATCGACCACTAACAGGCCCACGTTTTGGTAATCGACTCCGGCTGAAAGGAGGCGATGAGTGCCGATCACGATATCCACTTTTCCCTCTTTCAGGCCTTCCAAAGTCTCGCGAACTTCGGCGGGTGATTGTAGTCGACTCAGGAGTTCAATACGCACCGGGTAATCGCTCATGCGGGCTTTGAAGGTCCGCCAATGTTGCTCGGCGAGAACGGTCGTGGGCGCGAGAATGGCAACTTGTTTTCCTCCCGTCACGGCCTTGAAAGCGGCGCGAATCGCGACCTCGGTTTTCCCGAAGCCCACGTCGCCACAGATGAGGCGATCCATGGGGCGGGGCGACTCCATGTCGATCTTGGTTTCCTCGATGGCCTTGCGTTGATCGGGAGTTTCGGTGAAGGGAAAGGAGGCCTCGAACTCCTGCATCCATTGCCCGTCGGGGGCGTGTGCGTGTCCTGACTTGGAGTCCCGCTCGGCCTGCAAGCGAAGGAGTTGGGCGGCGTAGTCGAGAACGGCGGCCTCAGCGACCAAGCGGGCTTTCTTCCACTTCTTGTCGCCGAGTTTGTTTGATTTTGGTTTGCCTCCCCCAATGCCGACGTAGCGCGAAACGAGATGGCTTTGGTCGATGGGGACGTGGAGCGTCGCGCCGCCTTCGTATGCGATCCCAAGTTCCTCGTCACCGTCGTCGCTTTCCACCAGTCCAATAAACTCACCGATGCCATAGTCGGCATGGACCACAAACTCGCCCTCGTTGAGTTCGTGAACTCCAGCGATGGCGGCGGCGTGGCGTTGGTGGCTGAACTTCTCCCGCCCCCGTGTTCCGGGCAGGTGTTGGCGCCCAAAAATTTCGAGGGTCGAAAGGACGACCAGTTTTTGACCGGGCGAAATAAAGCCTTTGGCGAGCCGTCCTTCCACGCAGACGAAGTCTGATTCATCGCGCTCTAGGATTTCGAAAAAGCGGTGCCGTTCCGCTTTGCTGGGAGCGACCAGTCCCACTTCCCAACCTTCGCGTTCCCAGTCGGCCAGCTGTTCTAAAAAGAGCCCTCGGCTCGAGTCTGCAATGACGAAGTCCCCGGCCTCAAAGCCCGCCGCCGGGGAGGGGTAGAGGTCGGCATTCCAGGTTTCGTTGGGGGCATTACTGATGAGAACGTGGGCAATTTCGCGGTCGTCTTCATCGACCGCGACGACGAGATCATCGGGACCGAGCCACGATGACAGAGGGGCCCCTAACTTCGGCGGGCGGCTGTTGACTTCGACTTTGGCGACCCGCTTGGTCGTGGTCTGGGTTTCGACACTGAACTCACGAATTGATTCGATCTCATCGCCAAAGAATTCCACCCGCACCGGACTGGTGAAGGAGGGCGGGAAGAAATCGAGAATCCCGCCTCGTTTCGCAAATTGGCTTCGTTGGAAAATCTGGGGAGTTTCTTCGTAGTCGTGCTCTTCCAGCCAGGTCACCAATTCATCGGGAGAAATTTCCTGCCCGACTTCGAGGGTGAGTTCGGGTTCGTTTAAGCCATCGAGAACCGGGGCGGGGGACTGCCACGAGGCCCGGGAGAGGAGGACGGGCGTTCCGGGTGAAGTGGCGATGCGGTGGAGAGTCGTAATTCGCTCGGCTTCGCGATCGGGGTCAACCAATTCATCTTCGATGATGACGGTGGGGTCGGCGAGGATGAGAGCCGGGGATTTCCAGAAGGCAAACTCCTCGGCAAATTGATCCCGTCGGCGGGCATGGGGCGTGAAAACCCAGACGCGCCCCTTGCGCTCCTGCTTGAGAAGCGCGGCGATGAGGTAGCCTTCGGCAGCGGGATCGCAAGTGCCGAGCATGAGGGGGGACTCTTTGGCGCGGGGCATGGCTTCCCACGTGGACAGGGTCAGACCCCGCCACTGTTCCTTGGGAGAACCTGCCTTCATTGCGAAGGGGCTATATCACGCTCCTTGAGTCGTGCAAGCGGGAGGATGTCTTCGTGCCATCTCAAAAAACTTCAAAGATTCTCTTGTCAAAAATCTCGAGGCATCCTAAAGCTCCGCCGCACCAGCCGCAAGGTCGGTGTAAATCCAACCTCAAAGCGCAGATAGCTCAGTTGGTAGAGCAGTTGGCTTTTAACCAATTGGTCCTGGGTTCGAGTCCCAGTCTGCGTACTTTCTCTTTCGGCGCCGCTCACCAAAGCGGTGCCTTTTTTTGTCGGGCAACGCTCACCCTTTAAGGCAGATCGAGCTGCTGGCCCGGGTCTTTCGTCATCAGGGGTGGCGAAATGCCATCGTGGTCTCGAAGCGGAGCGGGTTCATTGTCTCCGGGCATGGTCGCCTGGAAGCGGCGGAGAAATGGGGAGAGGGCCTATTTTTTTCTTTTTTTTTCAATCGTTACCTCTTCCCGCCCCAACGGGGCATCCCACGCCAGCCCAGGGCAGCGCCCTGGGTATGCAATGATTAAGAACCCAAAGCCCTGAAAGGGCGACCCAACCACCGAAGCGATCACCCGCGCTGGACGTAATTCCCGCGATTTGGATCGCCCTTTCAGGGCTCCATGATTCGTGGGAACCGTGTTCCCGGGACGTTGCCCCGGGCTGCCATGGGGCGCAGGAGGCGTGACAGCCCGCACGCTCTGACCATTCGACCGGCCAAAGGGAGGCTAGTCCGTTCACCGAAACGCTTTGAAGTGGGACGACGACGAACACCTGAGCAGATCTTGGCGGAAGACTTTCATCGCAGGTTCAACAGCTTGCGCACATTGTCTGACAACGTGAAATGGACAACGTGAAATGCTAAGCCTCCCGGTTTCGGCACGGCAAAATACGGCGTGGACCGGGGACTTTTCTTGCCGGAACACCGCCCACTGCCTCACTGAAACACCTCTTCCGCCCCCTCTTTCCCCCGCAACCCCCTTTCACGCCCCTCCGCTCCGGTCCAAGGGCGGCTTCAAGGCCCTCCCGCCAAAAGCAAATTCCTAGCAGTCATTTACCCCTTGCGACTGCGACCGATGAAGCGTAGGAGGGTGCGTCATGAAGAAACTTTACATTGGGTTGTCAGCCCTCCTCATCGGCGCCTCACTCACAGCTTCGGCTCAACAGACTAGGGAAATCACGCCAAGAAATGGCAGTGATCGAGTTACCATAGAAGTCAGAGAAAATCGGAAGGTCGCAAAGTTTGTTTCCGGAGATTACCAGTCTGAAAGAGTGCTACAGGATATGGACGGTGATGGGTGGTGTGACATTTGGTGTTCTCTTTTCCAGAGAGAAACCGAAACGCGTTCCAAGAAAGTCGATACCGATGGGGATGGTCTCACTGATTATGAGGAGATGGTTCTCATGCGGAATCCAGTCGCGGCAGAGCCTCTACCTAAAAATCGTTCAGAAGCTGAACTTGCAGATATGAACAAGGATGCAGAAGCTAAGCTAATTCGCTCTAAAGCCGAATGGCAGTTGAGAAAGGAGCAAGCGTTTACAAATGGAATGCGACGTGCGGCGAATCGAGAAAAGGGGATCATTGGTAAGCGGGAAGAGATCCAAATTACGAAATTAAATGATCTTAGTGAGAAAGCGGTTAAGGCTCGTCAGAACACACAGGAAAAAAGGCTCAAAGTCCAAAAATACGCTGAGGAAAACGGTTACACACGACAGCTAATTTCTGAAGCTGGAAGATTTTCAGGGATGGCTGGGGAATACCCGGTGTTTGTTTCTGGAAGCAATCAAGTAGCAGCAGCTTCTGTTTCTATTGACGAGCTTTGGCCTGCAAGTGCAGCACCTTGGGCATCAGGTTCAACAGGTTTGGATCTTACTGGAGCTGGTGAAACTTTAGCAATTTGGGAAGCAAATTCCTTTGGAGGAGTTTTCACAAATCATAATGATTTTGGGAGCCGTGTGAATCAACAGGATGGAGCTGGGGTCGATACTACAAGCCATGCCACTTTTGTAGCAGGAACGATGGCTGGTTCTGGAGCGGCAAATACAACTGCTAGAGGGGCTGCCTACGAGGCGAATGTCGAAGCGTTTGACTTGCTTGATCTCGATACCGAGAGGCTTGAGGCGGCAGATGGAACCTATGGTCAACGGATATCCGTTGGAAATAATTCTTGGAATGAGCAAGCAGGATGGGAGCTTAGGGCTATAAACGGTAATATAGTTAGGTGGGTATGGTATGGTGGAGGAGCTGAAGGTGATGAGGTTGACCCCAAATTTGGCCGATACACAGAGGCGGATAATCTGTTTGATGATGGTGCCGTTGACTTGGATAATTTTGTGAATGCGGATGCACCTCATCACTTGCCGGTTTATTCATGTGGAAACGATAGAAACGAGGGTCCAGGAGATATAACATTCCCTGTCAATGGCTTTGCCACCAACGCCTTTTTTGTTCCAGTAGGAAACACATTTCAACAGCTCAACAGATTCACGCATATTCGTGATTATATCGACGGAGACGAGGGGGGATATGACAGTATTGCGACACCAGCCACAGCCAAAAATATTCTTACGGTTGGAGCATGTCTTGATGTCACCCACCAAGAGGGAGGAGCCACCAATCCAGGGTTCGGGGATGGATCTACCGTTACCCCAGCTGACTTTCGTGATTTTGCGGTCAATGGCGCGCCAATTGTTTCGGGAACAGGTTTTGGACCAACTGATGATGGCCGCATTAAGCCAGATCTTGTGGCAGTTGGTGCAGGGTATAGTCCAGATCGCGATAATCTTGGGACTCCTAGTATTTTTCCAACAGCGGGTGTGGTCACTACTGATCGGAGTGGGGGATATAACGGCAATGATACCCAAGGAACTAGTTTCGCAGCACCAGCAATCACAGGGGGTATAGGATTGATGCTTGAGCGTCGCAGAGAGCTTTATCCAGGCCTTTCCAACACTGATTTATGGCTAGCTTCGACCATCAAAGCTTTGGCAATTAATGGTTGTGATGATCCTGGAAATCCTGGGCCAGACTACCAAATGGGTTATGGGCTGTTTAATGCGGCAACATCGGTAGCCCAAATCGATGAAGATTACAATCTGGGGCGAGGGAGCCAGATTAAGGAATTTACTTTGGATGATGGGGACAGTGTCTCATGGCTGGTTTCAGTTGCGGCAGGAAGCCCACTTTCGGTGACGGCAGTATGGAGTGATCCTGCTGGCCCAGGACAACCCCTTGGAGGAGTGCCCGATATCCAAGATCCGGTGTTGATCAATAATATCGATATTCAAATTGAAAACGTAGATACCACTGACGTTCTTTTCCCTTGGGTTTTGAATCCTGATCTGAATGGAGAAAGTGCTGTCGTTCGGGCCACAGCAGCGACACCTGGCGTTGATAATCGAAACAATGTCGAAAAAATCAGCACAGAAAATCCAGTATCTGGAGTCTACAGAATTACAGTAACCCATTCGGGAGGAATTGCAGGAAACCCAACATCTCAAGCGGTCTCGGTTGTTTCGACAAATGCAGAGCCTTTCATGGCAGTCATCGAATCAATTGAAGTTTCTCCGGTCCAAGATGAGTTCATTATAACTTACTCCAGTGATCCTGGTGCTCATTATGAAATCGAGACTTCCTTGGATCTACAGACTTGGACCTCATCAGATACCACGATCGCTGAACCAGGAATCAACACGGTAATGGTGAGCACCCAGGCCGGTGACCCTCGTCGTTTCTGGAGGCTTCGCCGTTTACAGTGATGAAATTGAAGACGGTATTATTCTTCAGCCTCTCCGCTAACTTTGTTTCTGGGGCGATTGTGACTTTCGTTCCCCCTCAGCCATTATTTATGGCAGAGAGTCAGAGTTCTACGTCCTTCTTGTTGGACATTGATAATGATGGAGTAGACGACGTTCGTTTTGGGGGGTCCATCATCCAAGGTTCGGTATTTAGAACTGAGAGGGCTAATCGGACTTTGACGACACTGGTGAATCCACCTAACGCGACGGGGTCGACCGCTTCACTTTTAGGAGGAAATGTGATCGGAATGGCACCTCCTCTTGGGTTAAGTTGGCTTTCTACATCGCGTGATGGGTTCACTGAACCGGGAGAGGATACTGGAGGATTTGATGTGCTGGCACTTTGCGTCAGCACAGGTTGCTTGGGGGAGTTTTTTTCTCTCTTAGGTAACCGGTCCTTCATTGGAATAGAGTTTGAGGGGAGCGAAGGAACGCATTATGGATTCTTCGATGTTGAGTTTGGTGGAAATGCTGTGGTCGGTCAAATCAATGGTTGGGCTTATGAGAGTCAACCCAACACCCCGATAACCACTTTCACGATTCCGGAGCCTTCTTCGATCTTATTGGTTCTTCTGAGTGGGTCGATGCTCCTTAGAAGAAAACGCTGAAATTTCCGCAGGAAATCCACCGTAAATTTCCCGTAGTAATAGCAGGAATCGATCGGTGTAGAAAAGTCCGATAGAAAAATGTGGTTCTACGGGGGCTGCTGCTCGTTGAGGTGAGTTCTGAGGGGTCTTTTGCTCCAAGGTTCTTCGGACCTAAGATTCGCGTAAAACTCGATCAGGGATACCAAAAAGCGCGCGAAAAATCTTGCAGAGAGTGTCGTAATTTTCAAAAAAAATTATGGCCAATATCTCTCAGTTAGACACCGACGTTTCCGATCTTTTCTTCAAGCCGTTGACTCGGGTTTACGCCTCAACCGAGGCGCAATATGCGGCAGACGGGCACTATCAAAAGGCGGCTTGCTTTGATCCAAAGCCGACCAAGGAGGGTGAATCACAGATTGCCACCGGGCACTTTTTTCGACTGAACCTACGCCATGATCATTTGGATTATTTGGATTTGAGCCGACCGGGCGACGGAAAAAAGAAAGACCACGACATGAGGTTGATCAAGCGCCTGGAGGTCAAAGATCTGCGCAACGGGGCGAAGGTCGGACGCAAGGTGCTCTACGCGTGGGACAAGGCTTGCATTGATTACGGGTATTGGGAGGCTTTGAAACGTCGGGCTGTTTACTTCGTGACCGAGGAGAAGAGTAACAGTGCCGCCAGGCAGATTTCAACGGATATCACCGATCGCAGCGACCCACGCAACGAGGGGGTGGTCAGTGACTACTACGTAGGGCGAGACAATGAAATCCGGTGAGAATTTCATCAATCAGGCGGTGAAGCGAGCGACTCAGAGGACGCATCGATTTATCCGGTGGCTCCGTGTGGCACTTTACCGCGAGGTCCCCTGGCGTGAAGCGGTG
>Ga0335396_10001356_pt1 | contig 31498 bp, 25 predicted proteins | sample FRY02_FD_205743 | JGI IMG/M metagenome (GOLD analysis project Ga0335396, IMG submission 205743) | Freshwater microbial communities from Lake Fryxell liftoff mats and glacier meltwater in Antarctica - FRY-02 (spades assembly) (version 2) | ecosystem: Environmental > Aquatic > Freshwater > Ice >... | reverse complement strand
GTTTTTTAAATTTTCACACAGCCAACGCACAGGTATTTTATTTTTGTTCGGAATTATTGTCATTTTACAGTTGACCTATTTTTTTTCTGATTTTAGTTCGTTATACAAAGTTTCTCCCGAAAAAGAAAAATGGCTTTCCCTACAATCGCAAATTGATTCGATGAAACAGGAAAAATTGGATTATGTTCCAAAGATTTATCCGTTCAATCCTAATTTCATAACCGATTATAAAGGGTATAAACTAGGAATGTCGGTTCCTGAAATCGACCGACTTCTGGCTTTTCGAAAAGAAAATAAATACGTGAATTCGCCCGAAGAATTTCAAGCCGTGACAAAAGTTTCCGATTCGTTGTTGAATGCAATTTCTCCTTATTTCAAATTTCCGGATTGGGTAAAAAACAAGAAAGAATTCAAAGCGTATAAAAAGTATCCCAATACGGCTTTCGCCAAAAAAGAGAAAATAGTTGTAATCGACATTAATCAAGCCTCGCAAGAAGATTTAATCAGGATTTATGGAATTGGAGAGGCGATTTCGCTTCGGATTTTAAAATTTAAAGAAAGCCTTGGTGGTTTCGTTTCAATGGAACAAATGAAAGACGTCTGGGGATTGTCGCCCGAAGTCATCGAAAACTTGAATTCCCATTTCAAAGTTTCGGTACTTCCCAATCTCAAAAAAATTGACATTAACAACGCGTCTATAAAAGAATTGTCCCAATTTCCGTATTTTAACTATCAACTTGCAAGACAAATTGTGACTTTCAGAAGCATGAACGGAGATATTAAAAACATTGAAGATTTAACAAAAATTAAAGGATTGTCTATTGATAAGGCAAATATTATAGCCTTATATTTGGACTTTTAAAATTTATGCATTATTATGATGAACTTCGACTACAGCGAAACACAAACAATGATTGCACAATCCATTAGGGATTTTGCTGAAATAAATATTAGACCTTATATAATGGAGTGGGATGAAGTTCAAACTTTTCCTGTTCCTTTGTTCAAAAAATTAGGCGAAATGGGTTTTATGGGCATTTTGGTTCCTCAAGAACTTGGCGGTTCAGGACTGGGATATCACGAATATATCTCCATTATCGAAGAAATATCTAAAGTAGATCCTTCCATAGGATTGTCTGTGGCGGCACATAATTCATTGTGCACCAACCATATTTTGTCTTTTGGAAACGAAGAGCAAAAGAAAAAATGGATCCCAAAACTAGCCTCAGGCGAGCATATTGGCGCTTGGGGATTAACAGAACACAGCACCGGTTCCGATGCTGGCGGAATGAACACAACTGCCGTAAAAGATGGGGATGATTGGATAGTAAATGGATCAAAAAATTTTATTACACACGCAATTTCAGGCGATATAGCAGTAGTTATAGTGCGAACAGGAAATAAAGGTGATTCCAGAGGAATGACTGCTTTTGTTTTCGAAAAAGGAATGCCAGGATTTACATCTGGTAAAAAAGCAAATAAATTAGGAATGCGTGCCAGCGAAACTGCCGAATTATTTTTTGACAACTGTCGAATTCCAGATGCCAATAGATTAGGTGAAGTTGGTGAAGGTTTTATTCAATCGATGAAAATATTGGACGGCGGAAGAATTTCCATCGGAGCTTTGTCTCTTGGGATTGCCAAAGGAGCTTATGAAGCAGCATTAAAATATTCGAAAGAAAGACATCAGTTTGGCAAAGCAATTAGTCAATTCCAAGCCATAGCTTTTAAATTAGCCGATATGGCTACCGAAATTGAAGCCTCAGAATTGTTATTACACAAAGCCGCTTTCTTGAAAAACAACAACCGAAGTATGACTACTTTGGGAGCAATGAGCAAAATGTATTCCTCCGAAGTTTGTGTAAAAGTTTCTACTGAAGCCATTCAAATTCACGGCGGTTATGGATATACCAAGGATTATCCTGTGGAGAAATTCTTCAGAGATTCTAAACTGTGTACTATTGGCGAAGGAACTACAGAAATTCAGAAACTGGTCATTTCAAGAAATATTTTGAAAGAATAGATTTTTAGAAAATAGAATAGAGAGCTAAGAAACAAGAGATTGTTTTTTGGCTCTTTTTTTTGAAGTCTAATTTCTTTTCTCTTTTTTCTATATTCTTTTGCAATTAATTCAAAAGTTTGATTACTTTTGCAGGCTTAACGAGAGGAGGTGTCTACATTATGTTAATTATACCAATTAAAGACGGAGAAAATATCGATAGAGCATTAAAGCGCTATAAAAGAAAATTTGACAAAACTGGAACTGTTCGTCAACTAAGAGCACGTACTGCTTTTATAAAACCATCAGTTACCAACAGAGCAAAAGTTCAAAAAGCGGCTTATATCCAAAATATGAGAGACAACTTAGATAATAGTTAATTATTTTCAGTTGAAATAAAGTACCGTTAGTCATTAAAGTTTAATACCTTTGATACTAACGGTTTTTGTTTTTGCGAGGAACGAAGCAATCTCATTTCAATTATTTTAAAATAATGTGTAATAAAGACGCATTTAAAGATTACCTACAATTGGAGAAAAAATATTCTCCTCATACCGTAAATGCGTATTTGAATGACATTAATTTCTTCGAGTCGTTCAATAAAAATCAATTCGAACAAGAGAATATTGACCAAGTAAACTACAGTCAAATCAGGACTTGGATAGTTTCGCTAGTGGATGACAACATATCAAATGTTTCTGTAAATAGAAAAATGCAATCTTTGAAAGCGTATTATAAATTTCTATTGAAAATCAAACAAATAGAAGTAAGTCCATTATTGAAACACAAAGCATTAAAAACACCCAAAACGCTTCAAATTCCTTTTTCAGAGAAAGAAGTTGTCGATGTGCTGAGCCAAATTCAAAATCCTGTAGGTTTCGAGGATACAAGGAACAAGCTTATAATAGACTTGTTTTACACCACCGGAATTCGAAGAACGGAATTAATTCACTTAAAAACTGCTAACGTAAACAAGTCAAACAATACCATAAAAGTTCTGGGCAAAAGAAATAAAGAAAGAATTCTTCCAATCTTGCCAATTGTTTCTGGGCAATTAATTTTGTATTTTGACGAAAGAGCACGTTTAAAGTCTATTAAGGATAGTGACTTTTTTTTTCTCACTAAAAAAGGGTTAAAATTAAATGATTCCTTTGTGTATCGATTAATAAATACTTACTTTAGTACTGTCTCCGAAAAGGTAAAGAAAAGTCCACATATATTAAGACATACATTTGCGACTCATTTATTGAACAACGGAGCCGATTTAAATTCAGTGAAAGAATTATTGGGACATTCAAGTTTGGCGTCAACACAAATCTATACCCATAGTAGTTTGTCAGAGCTAAAAAAGGTTTATGAAGAAGCGCATCCAAGAAATCAAAAATAATTCGAAAAATGTTTAACCAATAAAAATTTTGATTATGAAGGTAAATGTTCAAGCAGTCAATTTTACTGTTGACAAAAAATTAGTGGATTTTGTTCAAGAAAGATTGGACAGATTAGAAAAGTATTACGATAAAATAGTATCGGCGGATGTTTTTTTGAAGGTTGAAAAGACGAGCGATAAGGAAAACAAATTTGTCGAAATCAAAATTAATGTGCCGGGTGATGATTTTTTGGTGAAGAAACAGTGCAAGACTTTTGAGGAAGCAGTGGAGCTTTCGGCAGAATCTTTGGAACGTTTGTTGGTAAAAAGAAAAGAAAAAATAAGAGATCATATTTAATATCAATTTTTTTTTAAAAAATGTTTTGATTGAGAGATAAAATTTCTACATTTGCAGTCCGTTAGAAATAGCGGACTTTTTTTATTGAAATTGCCAGCGTAGCTCAGTTGGCTAGAGCAGCTGATTTGTAATCAGCAGGTCGTGGGTTCGAGTCCCTCCGCCGGCTCGGCAAATTTTAGATTTCGGATTTTTGATTTTAGAATTCAGAACTAAAAGCCTAAGAAATTAGGATTGAAATATTGAAATTGATTTATGTAAAATAAAAATGCGAATGTTGGAACAATTCAAAAATCCAAAATCTACATTCTAAAATGATAAATCAAAAATGGGGAGATACTCAAGCGGCCAACGAGGGCAGACTGTAAATCTGCTGTGTGAACTTCGCAGGTTCGAATCCTGCTCTCCCCACACAAAGAATTTAGAATTTAGAATTTAGAATTTAGAATAACATTATTCTAAAATCAAAAATCTAAAATCGTAAATCTAAAATCTTTACCCGCCGACTTAGCTCAGGGGTAGAGTGCTTCCTTGGTAAGGAAGAGGTCACGGGTTCAATTCCCGTAGTTGGCTCAACGAAGAATAAATTTGAACACTAATAATAACTAAGATTAAAAATTAAGTAAAATGGCAAAAGAAACCTTTAACCGTAATAAGCCCCACTTAAACATTGGAACAATTGGGCACGTGGATCACGGAAAAACTACTTTAACTGCAGCAATAACTAAAGTGTTATCTGATGCTGGTTACTGTCAAGCAAAATCGTTTGATCAAATCGATAATGCTCCTGAAGAAAAAGAAAGAGGTATTACAATTAATACATCTCACGTTGAGTATGAAACTGCTAACCGTCACTACGCACACGTTGACTGTCCTGGTCACGCGGATTACGTAAAAAACATGGTTACAGGTGCTGCTCAAATGGATGGTGCTATTCTTGTTGTAGCTGCTACAGACGGACCAATGCCACAAACACGTGAGCACATCCTATTAGGTCGCCAAGTAGGTATTCCTAGAATGGTTGTATTCATGAACAAAGTGGATATGGTTGATGATGAAGAGTTGTTGGAACTTGTTGAAATGGAAATTAGAGATTTATTGAATTTCTACGAATATGATGGAGACAACGGTCCTGTTGTTCAAGGTTCTGCTTTAGGTGGATTGAACAATGATCCAGTATGGGTTCCTAAAATTATTGAATTAATGGCAGCTGTAGATTCTTGGATCGAAGAGCCAATTAGAGACGTTGCAAAACCTTTCTTGATGCCGGTTGAAGATGTATTCTCAATCACTGGTCGTGGAACTGTTGCTACAGGTCGTATCGAAACAGGTATTGCTAATACTGGAGATGCAGTTGAAATCATTGGTATGGGAGCTGAAAAATTGACTTCTACAATTACTGGAGTTGAAATGTTCCGTAAAATCCTTGATAGAGGTGAAGCTGGAGATAACGTAGGTATCCTTTTAAGAGGTGTTCAAAAAGAAGACATTAAAAGAGGTATGGTTATTTGTAAACCAGGTTCAGTAAAACCACACGCTACATTCAAAGCTGAGGTTTATATCTTGAAAAAAGAAGAAGGTGGTCGTCACACACCATTCCATAATAATTACCGTCCACAGTTTTACGTACGTACAACTGACGTAACAGGAATTATCACTTTGCCAGCAGGTGTTGAGATGGTTATGCCTGGGGATAACTTAACAATCGATGTCGTGTTGCTAAGTGCAATTGCATTGAACGTTGGTTTGCGTTTTGCTATCCGTGAAGGTGGTAGAACAGTAGGTGCTGGTCAGGTAACTGAGATAGTAGCTTAATCCTATAAATAATTTATGAAGCCAGTAACGCCTTTGGGTTGTTACTGGCTTTTAACGAACGGGCGTAGTTCAAGGGTAGAATAGCGGTCTCCAAAACCGTTGATGGGGGTTCGAATCCCTCCGCCCGTGCAAATAAATCATATCACAATGACAAAAGTTGTTAATTACATATCAGAAGCATTTGAAGAATTAAGATCAAATGTTACCTGGACAAGCTGGGCCGAAGTACAACGTCTAACGATTGTTGTTGCTGTTTTCTCCGTATTATTTGCTTTGGCAACTTGGGGAGTGGATGAGATTTTCACAAAAGCATTGGCTGGTTTTTTTAACTGGATAAAAGCGTAATTTTTTTGTTATGGCAGATAATAATATAAAAAAGTGGTACGTAGTTCGAGCGGTAAGCGGACAAGAGAACAAAGTGAAAGCTTACATCGAAACCGAAATCGCTAGATTAGGGATGGGCGATTATGTTTCTCAAGTCTTGGTTCCTACTGAAAAAATAGTTACCGTAAAAGAAGGAAAAAAGATAATCAAGGATAAAGTATACTTTCCAGGTTATGTAATGATTGAAGCAAATCTAATAGGTGAAATTCCTCATATTATTAAGTCTATAACAAGTGTAATTGGTTTTTTAGGTGAAATAAAAGGTGGAGAACCTGTTCCTTTAAGACTTTCTGAAGTAAACAGAATGTTGGGTAAAGTAGATGAGTTGGCCGTAAATACAGATACTCGTTCGATACCATTTAATTTGGGAGAAACAATCAAGGTAGTAGATGGTCCTTTCAACGGATTCAATGGAACTGTTGAAAAAATAAATGAAGAAAAGCGTAAACTAGAAGTAATGGTGAAAATTTTCGGAAGAAAAACACCGTTGGAATTAGGGTTTATGCAAGTTGAAAAAGTATAATTTTTGTTACAAATATAATCCAACATGTATCGCTTCCAATGATACACTGTTAAATTTTTTAAAAAATGGCTAAAGAGATTAGTAAAGTAGTTAAACTACAAGTTAAGGGAGGTGCTGCGAACCCGTCGCCACCGGTTGGACCTGCTTTAGGTGCTGCTGGTGTTAATATCATGGAATTCTGTAAGCAGTTTAATGCTAGAACCCAAGATAAACCAGGTAAAGTTTGCCCAGTGCAAATTACAGTGTATAAAGACAAATCTTTCGATTTTGTTGTAAAAACACCACCTGCTGCTGTCCAATTAATGGATGCAGCAAAACTTAAATCTGGTTCAGGAGAACCAAATCGTAAGAAAGTAGCTAGCGTTACTTGGGATGTTATCAAAACAATCGCGGAAGACAAGATGGTTGATTTAAATGCATTCACAATCGAGTCTGCTATGAGCATGATCGCAGGAACGGCTAGATCTATGGGAATAACTGTAACTGGAGATTCTCCTCTAAAACAAGCTTAAGACATGGCAAAATTGACAAAAAAGCAAAAAGAGGCTGCTTCAAAAATTGAAAAGAACAAATTATACTCTTTAAAAGATGCTGCGGCATTAATAAAAGTAGTTGCTTCTGCAAAATTTGATGAGTCTGTTGATATTGCAGTTCGTTTGGGTGTAGATCCAAGAAAAGCAAATCAAATGGTAAGAGGTGTAGTAACATTACCTCATGGAACTGGTAAAGACGTTAAAGTATTGGCATTGGTTACTCCAGACAAAGAAGCGGAAGCTTTGGCAGCTGGTGCCGACTATGTAGGTCTTGACGATTATTTACAAAAAATTAAAGATGGTTGGACAGATGTTGATGTAATTATCACAATGCCTTCTGTTATGGGAAAATTAGGCCCATTAGGTCGTATTTTAGGCCCTAGAGGTTTAATGCCAAACCCTAAAACAGGTACGGTAACTATGGATGTTGCTAAAGCTGTTCAAGAAGTTAAAGCTGGTAAAATCGACTTTAAAGTGGATAAAACTGGTATCATACATGCAGGAATTGGAAGAATTTCTTTCGATGCCGATAAAATTGTAGATAACGCTCACGAAATTATTCAAACATTAATCAAACTTAAACCAACTGCGGCTAAAGGAACTTACATCAAAAGTATTTACCTAACTAGCACGATGAGTCCTGCAATTGCATTGGATCCTAAAGCAGTATAATTGGTAGTTAAAAATTTTTAGTATGACTAGAGAAGAAAAATCAATCGCGATTGAAGATTTAACTGCACAGTTAGCCGGTACAAATATTATTTATGTATCTGATATTTCTGGATTAAATGCAGAAACAACTTCAAACTTGAGAAGAGCCTGCTTTAAAGCAGGTATAAAATTAGAGGTTGTAAAGAACACCTTGCTTGCAAAAGCAATGGAAGCTTCGGCTAATGACTATGGAGATTTACCTTCTGTATTGACAGGTAATAGCGCCATATTCATTTCAGATGTTGCAAATGCACCTGGAAAAATAATAAAAGATTTCCGCAAAAAGAATGCTAAGCCAATTTTGAAAGGGGCTTACATCAATGCAGAGGTTTACATTGGAGACGATCAATTAGATGCCTTGGCAACTATTAAATCTAAAGAAGAACTTATTGGCGAAATCATTGGATTACTTCAATCACCAGCCCAAAGAGTTATTTCTGCTCTTCAAAACCAATTCGCAAATGTCGAAGAGGTAGCTTAATTTAATTTTAGAATATAGATTTCTGATTTTAGATTTCTAATTAATAAAACAAATTAAGTGCATTAAAAACGCGCACAATAAACAATAATATTTTACAAATCATTTTAAAACGATAGAAAAAATGGCAGATTTGAAACAATTCGCAGAACAATTAGTTAACCTAACAGTAAAAGAAGTTAACGAATTAGCAACAATATTAAAAGACGAGTATGGTATCGAACCAGCTGCTGCAGCCGCAGTGGTTTCAGGTGGTGGAGATGCTGCTGTTGAAGAAGTTCAAACAGAATTCACAGTTATTTTGAAAGCTGCTGGACCTTCTAAATTAGCAGTTGTAAAACTAGTAAAAGAACTTACAGGTTTAGGTTTGAAAGAAGCTAAAGATGTAGTAGATAGCGCTCCAAGTGCTGTTAAAGAAGGTGTTTCTAAAGAAGAAGCTGAAGGGCTTAAAAAATCTTTAGAAGAAGCTGGAGCTGAGGTTGAACTTAAATAGTTTAACTCGGTTTTAAGAATTAGGTTTAGGTCTTGGATACATATTCAAAGACCTAAACCATTTTTCGTATAATAAAAATCTATTTTGTTTTGTTACAAAATAGCTTTTGAAATTAAATTCATTTTACCCATTACGATGAAAAAAAATTAATAGATAATAAGAAAGTAGTTATCTTAAATTAGTTTTTAAAGATGTGGTGGTCGTAAAATAAAAATGTATAAATAGAGTACTATTTATATAAAAAATTACTTTTTTAATCAAAATTTTGTCCATTGATGATAACAAATCAGACTGAAAGATTGAATTTTGCCTCAACAAAAAACATACCTCAATATCCAGATTTTCTAGATGTTCAGGTTAAATCGTTTAAAGATTTTTTTCAATTAGAAACTAAATCTGACGAAAGAGGCGACGAAGGTTTATACAACACCTTTATGGAAAACTTTCCAATTACAGATACAAGAAATAACTTTGTATTGGAGTTCCTAGATTATTTTGTAGATCCACCACGTTATACAATTCAAGAATGTATAGAAAGAGGTCTTACTTATAGTGTGCCTTTAAAAGCAAGGTTAAAACTATATTGTACAGATCCAGAACACGAAGATTTTGAAACTATTGTCCAAGATGTTTATCTTGGTACAATTCCTTACATGACTCCTAGTGGTACTTTTGTAATCAATGGCGCCGAGCGTGTTGTTGTTTCTCAATTGCACCGTTCTCCTGGGGTTTTCTTTGGACAATCATTCCATGCAAATGGAACAAAATTATATTCTGCCAGAGTAATTCCTTTTAAAGGTTCTTGGATAGAATTTTCAACCGATATCAACAGCGTAATGTATGCTTATATCGACAGAAAGAAAAAATTACCTGTAACGACTTTATTCCGTGCAATTGGGTTCGAAAGAGACAAGGATATCCTAGAGATTTTCGACCTAGCTGAAGAAATTAAAGTTTCTAAAACAGGACTTAAAAAATATATTGGTAGAAAACTTGCTGCTCGTGTTTTAAACACTTGGCATGAAGATTTCGTGGATGAAGATACTGGCGAAGTTGTTTCTATCGAACGTAACGAAATTATCCTTGATAGAGATACTGTTATCGATAAAGATAATGTGGAAGAAATCATTGATTCTAACGTTAAATCTATTTTGTTGCACAAGGAAGATAATAATGCAGTTGATTATTCTATCATTCACAACACGCTTCAAAAAGATCCAACAAATTCTGAAAAAGAAGCCGTTGAGCACATCTACAGACAATTGCGTAATGCAGAACCGCCTGATGAAGAAACTGCTCGTGGTATTATAGATAAATTGTTTTTCTCAGATCAACGGTACAACTTAGGTGAAGTAGGTCGTTATAGAATTAACAAAAAACTAGGTCTTGATACGCCAATGGAAAAGCAAGTGCTTACCAAAGAAGACATCATTACCATAGTAAAATATTTGATTGAACTAATCAATGCGAAAGCAGATATTGATGATATCGATCACTTGTCAAACCGTCGTGTTAGAACAGTTGGTGAACAATTGTCTCAACAATTTGGTGTTGGTTTGGCTCGTATGGCTAGAACCATTCGCGAGAGAATGAACGTTAGAGATAACGAGGTGTTTACACCAATCGATTTGATTAATGCTAAAACATTATCATCGGTTATCAACTCTTTCTTTGGAACAAACCAGTTGTCTCAATTTATGGATCAAACGAATCCATTGGCCGAGATTACGCACAAAAGAAGATTATCTGCACTTGGACCAGGTGGACTTTCGAGAGAAAGAGCTGGATTTGAGGTTCGTGACGTTCACTATACACATTACGGACGTTTATGTCCTATTGAAACTCCTGAGGGACCAAACATTGGTTTGATTTCATCTCTTGGTGTTTATGCTAAAGTTAACGGAATGGGTTTCATTGAAACACCGTATCGTAAAGTAACTAACGGAGTTGTAGACTTAGTTTCTACTCCAGTTTACTTGAGCGCAGAAGAAGAAGAAGGGATGATGATTTCTCAAGCAAACATTGAAATGGATGCTACAGGAAAAATCCTTGCTGACAACGTAATTGCTCGTCAAGAAGGTGATTTCCCAGTTATTGATCCATCAAAAGTGGATTATGCTGACGTTGCTCCAAACCAAATTGCTTCGATTTCAGCTTCGTTGATTCCTTTCTTGGAACATGATGATGCGAATAGAGCATTGATGGGATCTAATATGATGCGTCAAGCCGTACCTTTGTTGCGTCCTGAAGCTCCAATTGTTGGGACAGGTTTAGAGCGTCAAGTAGCTTCAGATTCTAGAGTATTGATTAATGCCGAAGGACCTGGAACTGTAGAATATGTAGATGCCAATATCATCACCATCAAATACGATCGTTCTGAAGAAGAAAGAATGGTAAGTTTTGAAGAAGATGAGAAAACATACAATCTAATTAAATTTAGAAAAACCAATCAAAGTACAAGTATCAACTTGAAACCTATTGTAAGAAAAGGAGACAGAGTGGTTCTTGGACAAGTATTATCAGAAGGATATGCTACTCAAAATGGAGAACTAGCTTTAGGTAGAAACCTTAAAGTTGCGTTTATGCCATGGAAAGGATACAACTTCGAGGATGCGATTGTGATTTCTGAAAAAGTAGTTCGTGACGATATTTTTACCTCTATTCACGTAGATGATTATTCGTTAGAAGTTAGAGATACTAAATTAGGTAACGAAGAATTGACGAATGATATTCCAAACGTTTCTGAAGAAGCTACTAAAGATTTAGATGAAAATGGAATGATTAGAATTGGTGCCGAGGTGAAACCTGGTGATATTCTTATCGGAAAAATTACACCAAAAGGAGAATCAGATCCTACTCCAGAAGAGAAATTGCTTCGTGCTATCTTCGGGGATAAAGCGGGAGATGTGAAAGATGCTTCATTGAAAGCTTCTCCATCTTTACATGGTGTTGTTTTAGACAAAAAATTGTTCGCAAGAGCAGTAAAAGATAAACGCAAACGTACTCAGGATAAAGATGCTTTAGGCGCTTTGGAATTGGAATTCGAAACTAAATTTGTTGAACTGAAAGACAAATTGGTAGAGAAACTTTTCTTGATCGTTAACGGTAAAACATCTCAAGGTGTAATGAATGATTTGGGTGAAGAAGTATTACCAAAAGGTAAAAAATACACTCAAAAAATGCTTTATGCTGTTGAAGATTTCGCTCACTTAAGCAAAGGGCAATGGGTTGCGGATGACACAACTAATACAATGGTTAATGATTTGATTCATAACTATAAAATTAAGTTGAACGATTTACAAGGGGCATTGCGTAGAGAAAAATTCACAATTACTGTTGGAGATGAATTGCCAGCAGGAATTTTGAAATTAGCCAAAGTATATGTTGCCAAAAAACGTAAACTGAAAGTTGGGGATAAAATGGCGGGACGTCACGGTAACAAAGGTATTGTTGCACGAATTGTTCGTCATGAAGACATGCCTTTCTTAGAAGATGGAACGCCGGTTGATATCGTTTTGAATCCACTTGGTGTACCTTCACGTATGAACATTGGTCAAATTTATGAAACGGTTTTAGGTTGGGCTGGACAAAATTTAGGTAGAAAATTTGCTACTCCAATTTTTGATGGTGCCACTTTGGATCAAATCAATGAATTGACTGACGAAGCTGGAATTCCACGTTTTGGGCATACTTATCTTTACGATGGAGGAACCGGAGAACGTTTCCACCAAGCTGCAACTGTTGGAGTAATCTATATGTTGAAATTGGGTCACATGGTTGACGATAAAATGCACGCACGTTCCATAGGACCATACTCCCTTATTACTCAACAACCATTGGGTGGTAAAGCACAATTTGGAGGTCAACGTTTTGGAGAGATGGAGGTTTGGGCACTTGAAGCTTATGGAGCATCAAGTACACTTCGTGAAATATTGACCGTTAAATCGGATGATGTAATTGGTAGAGCAAAAACTTACGAAGCAATCGTTAAGGGAGAGGCTATGCCAGAACCAGGTTTACCAGAATCGTTCAATGTATTGATGCATGAATTGAAAGGTCTTGGACTGGACATTCGTTTAGAAGAATAAAAAAATTGCCACCGTAGAGACGCGATTAATCGCGTCTCTACTTTGTCATTTATAAGAGTTTTTAGGATTTATGCCCGTAATCCGTTCCGATTTTTTATATAAACTATATAATTAGCACTTCAAAATTTTGTTGAAGTTTAGAGAAGTAATCCGAGGATAGAGACGTTGCACTGCAACGTCTGTACACTGCAACGTCTGTACACTGCAACGTCTGTAAATAAAAAGGCAACGTCTGTACAAAATCAATTTTTTAATTGCAAATAAATCAATAGTAAAAACTATGATGAATAATAGAAATAATAACAATAATAGAGATAAAAATCCTGTAAAAAGGTTTAACAAAATTTCGATAGGACTAGCTTCTCCTGAATCTATCTTGAAAGAATCAAGAGGTGAAGTATTGAAGCCAGAAACTATCAATTATAGAACACACAAACCAGAACGTGATGGTCTTTTCTGCGAACGAATTTTCGGACCAGTAAAAGATTTCGAATGTGCTTGTGGAAAATATAAAAGAATTCGTTACAAAGGAATCATTTGCGACCGTTGTGGTGTTGAAGTTACTGAGAAAAAAGTACGTAGAGACAGAGTTGGACACATCAATCTTGTTGTGCCAATTGCTCATATCTGGTATTTCCGTTCGCTACCAAATAAAATTGGATATATATTAGGTCTTCCATCTAAGAAATTAGATATGATTATCTATTATGAAAGATACGTTGTAATCCAAGCTGGTATTGCTAAAACTCCAGAAGGAGAATCTGTTCAAAGATTGGACTTCTTGACTGAAGAAGAGTATTTGAATATATTGGAAACACTTCCTGCTGATAATCAGTATTTAGATGATTTTGATCCAAATAAGTTTGTTGCCAAAATGGGAGCAGAGTGTATTATGGATTTATTGGCTCGTATCGATTTAGATGCTTTGTCTTATGACTTGCGTCATTCAGCGAACAATGAAACATCTAAACAACGTAAAACAGAAGCTTTAAAAAGATTACAAGTTGTGGAATCTTTCCGTGAGTCTAACTTGAACCGTGAGAATCGTCCGGAATGGATGATTATGAAAGTAGTTCCTGTTATTCCACCAGAATTGCGTCCGCTTGTGCCACTTGATGGAGGTCGTTTTGCAACTTCAGATTTAAATGATTTATACCGTCGTGTAATTATTCGTAACAACCGTTTGAAAAGATTAATGGAGATTAAAGCTCCAGAAGTTATCTTGAGAAACGAAAAACGTATGTTGCAAGAATCAGTAGATTCACTTTTTGATAATACGCGTAAAGCATCTGCTGTAAAAACAGAATCAAACCGACCATTGAAATCACTTTCGGATTCCCTTAAAGGAAAACAAGGTCGTTTCCGTCAAAACTTACTTGGAAAACGTGTAGATTATTCTGCTCGTTCGGTAATTGTTGTTGGACCTGAATTGAAATTGTTCGAATGTGGTATCCCAAAAGATATGGCAGCCGAATTATACAAGCCTTTCGTTATCCGAAAATTGATAGAACGTGGAATTGTAAAAACAGTAAAATCTGCTAAAAAAATAATAGACAAAAAAGAGCCAGTAGTTTGGGATATCCTTGAAAATGTTATCAAAGGTCACCCAATATTACTGAATCGTGCTCCTACTTTGCACAGATTAGGTATTCAAGCATTCCAACCAAAATTAATTGAAGGAAAAGCAATCCAATTGCACCCTTTAGTTTGTACTGCATTTAATGCGGATTTTGATGGGGATCAAATGGCAGTTCACTTGCCGTTAGGACCAGAAGCTATTTTGGAAGCACAATTATTAATGTTGGCTTCTCACAATATCTTGAATCCTGCGAATGGTGCGCCAATTACGGTACCTTCTCAAGACATGGTACTTGGTCTTTATTATATGACCAAAGAGCGTTTGTCTACTCCAGAACATAAAATTTTAGGTGAAGGCTTAACTTTTTATTCTGCAGAAGAAACAAATATTGCATTAAATGAAGGTCGTTTAGAATTAAATGCTCGTGTAAGAATTCGTGCAAAAGATTTTAACGAAGCTGGAGAATTAGTGTATAAAATTATACAAACTACCGCCGGTCGTGTATTGTTTAATGAAGTAGTTCCAGAAGCTGCTGGATATATCAATGACGTATTGACCAAGAAAAACCTTAGAGACATTATCGGACACGTATTAAGCGTGACGAATGTGCCTACTACTGCTGCCTTTTTGGACAATATGAAAGATATGGGATACAAATTTGCCTTCAAAGGTGGATTGTCATTCTCATTAGGAGATATTAGAATTCCAGATGAAAAACCAAAATTAATTGCAGACGCTAGAGAACAAGTTGAAGGTATTTCTGCAAATTATAATATGGGTCTTATCACTAATAACGAACGTTACAACCAAGTTATTGACGTGTGGACTTCAACAAATGCCCAGCTTACAGAAACAGCAATGAAAAACATTAGAGAAGACCAACAAGGTTTTAACTCGGTGTATATGATGCTTGATTCTGGAGCGAGGGGTTCCAAAGAGCAAATTCGTCAGTTAACTGGTATGCGTGGTTTGATGGCTAAACCAAAAAAATCTACCGCTGGTGGTGGTGAAATTATTGAAAACCCAATTCTTTCTAACTTTAAAGAAGGTCTTTCTATCCTTGAGTACTTTATATCTACTCACGGTGCTCGTAAAGGTCTTGCAGATACGGCTTTGAAAACGGCTGATGCTGGTTACTTGACAAGAAGATTGCATGATGTTTCTCAAGATGTAATTGTGAATACGGTTGATTGTGGTACTTTAAGAGGTGTTGAAGTTTCAGCATTAAAAAAGAACGAAGAAATCGTGGAAACTTTGGGCGAAAGAATCTTAGGACGTGTAGCATTGCAAGATGTTATCAATCCTATGACAAATGAGCTAATCATTGGAGCTGGTGAACAAATCACCGAAGCCTATATGAAATTAATCGAGGCTTCTCCAATTGAAAAATTAGAGGTTCGTTCTCCATTAACTTGTGAAGCTTTAAAAGGTATTTGTGCTAAATGTTATGGTAGAAATTTGGCAACAGGAAAAATGACCCAAAAAGGAGAAGCAGTTGGTGTAATTGCCGCTCAATCCATTGGAGAACCTGGAACCCAGTTAACATTGCGTACCTTCCACGTAGGTGGGGTTGCGGGTGGAATTTCTGAAGAATCCAGTATCATTACAAGATTTGCTGGTAAATTAGAAATCGAAGATTTAAAAACGGTTAAAGGCGAAGATAATGATGGTAATGCTGTTGATATTGTAGTATCCCGTTCTACTGAATTGAAATTAATTGACGAAAAAACAGGAATCTTATTGAGTACAAACAACATTCCTTACGGTTCCAGCATCTTTGTTAAAGACGGTGCATCAGTAACAAAAGGAACTACAATTTGTAAATGGGATCCATATAATGGAGTTATTGTTTCGGAATTTACGGGTAAAATTGCTTACGAAGATTTAGAGCAAGGTCAGTCATTTATTGTTGAAATTGATGAGCAAACTGGATTCCAAGAAAAAGTAATTTCTGAAGGAAGAGCTAAGAAATTAATTCCTACTTTATTGGTTTACGGTAAAGACGGTGAATTGATTCGTTCTTATAACTTACCCGTTGGAGCCCACTTGATGGTGGAGAACGGTGAGAAAATTAAAGCAGGTAAAGTATTGGTTAAAATTCCACGTCGTTCTTCTAAATCAGGAGATATTACTGGAGGTTTACCAAGAATTACTGAGTTGCTTGAAGCTCGTAACCCTTCGAACCCAGCTGTCGTTTCTGAAATTGATGGAGTTGTTTCTTTTGGAAAAATCAAAAGAGGAAACCGTGAGATTGTAATCGAATCTAAATTTGGTGAGGTTAAGAAATATTTAGTAAAGTTGTCTAGCCAAATTTTGGTACAAGAAAATGACTTTGTAAGAGCAGGTGTTCCATTGTCTGATGGTGCAATTACTCCAGAAGATATTTTGAGAATTCAAGGACCAGCAGCTGTTCAACAGTATTTGGTAAATGAAATTCAAGAAGTATACCGTTTGCAAGGGGTAAAAATAAACGACAAACACTTTGAAGTAGTAATACGTCAAATGATGCGTAAAGTAAGAGTTCAAGATCCTGGAGATACATTATTCCTAGAAGAACAATTGATTCATACTAAAGATTTTATCGTTGAAAATGATAAATTATACGGAATGAAAGTAGTTGAAGATGCTGGAGATTCTACTAGCTTGAAAGCAGGACAGATTATTTCTCCTCGTGAATTGCGTGATGAAAATTCACTATTGAAACGTACAGACAAGAATCTTGTTGTAGCACGTGAAGTTATCACTGCAACTGCAACTCCTGTTTTACAAGGTATCACGAGAGCATCGCTTCAAACGAAATCGTTCATCTCGGCTGCATCATTCCAAGAAACTACTAAAGTATTGAACGAAGCTGCAGTAGCAGGTAAAATTGATTACTTGGAAGGATTGAAAGAAAATGTAATCGTGGGTCATAGAATTCCTGCCGGAACAGGTATGAGAGAATATGACAATACAATTGTAGGTTCGAATGAAGATTACAATGAAATGATGGCCAATAAAGAAGAATATATTTACTAACTAATTTAATGATTTAAAGATTGAATTTTTAATACTTTTTCAATCTTTAAATTTTTCAATCTTTAAATTTAAAAAGATGAATCAACAACAAGGACAAATCGATATTGAACTGGATGAAAAAACGGCCGAAGGAATTTATTCCAATTTAGCCATAATCAATCATTCATCGTCTGAATTTGTTTTGGATTTTGTAAGCATCATGCCTGGTATTCCTAAAGCCAAAGTGAAATCAAGAATAGTCTTGACTCCGCAACACGCCAAAAGATTATTAAAAGCCATTGGAGAAAACATTCACCGTTTTGAAGTCGCCCACGGCGAAATAAAAGACACAGAACAACCTCCAATACCGCTTAACTTTGGTCCTGCAGGACAAGCATAATTTTAGAAAAGGCTTCCACAATGCGGAAGCCTTTTTCTTTTTGGTATATAATATAAGTTACAGTTATATAGCAATTTATACGTCTTTAAAACTTCATTTTGTGGTTTTTAACGAGTTTCGAAGTGATTCATCGAAAATATTTTTTAGTAGTAAGGGATTAATTTAGTTTTGACCTCAGATAAGAGATATACCTTTTATCACCATAAAAAACGATATGAATCAAAACACTAAAATAGAAGCTAACAAAAAAACAAGTACCATTATTGTGATGTTCGTTTTTTTCTTATTATCAAATGTTGCAGCCTTTGGTCAAACAACAGATGAAAATAATGCTACTAACTTAAATAGTGAAATTACCTTTGAAACTACTGAAACGAGTGTTGATCAGCAAGAGAATATATCACGTGCTTCTAATATGAATTTAGTTCTTTGGTTTATGGGTTCAAAACAAGATCCAAACTTAAAAATTTCGAAAGAAGGACTTAATACAAAAAAACAATTTATGACTTCTGGGATGGCTCCAAATCGCTTGTTAATCAAAGCCTTTTTGAAAAAAGCAGTTAACTTTGAAAGTTCAATGTCTTAAATTCGGAAATATTTTTTCTGTACCAATAAAAAAAGAGTCCGTCTAAAAAAATAATTTTTAGGCGGACATTTTATATTAAATTAAAAGGTAGTATTATAAAGTTCTTTTTCCTGTAACTGTAATTGTTGCATTATTATTATCTACAAACGAACCTTTCAATTGGTCTCCAGTTATTGTTGCGATTGTTCTTCCTTCTAAAATTAATTGATTGCTACTATTTATTGTTCCAGATCCAGAGTCTATTGAAGTTGAACCATCTTTTTTGGCAACATATCCCCATTTTGTTATGGCTCTAGAAAGTAAAATATTAAAAGTTCCTGTTTCTCCAGTTTTAGAATAAGTTCCTTCAAAAGCTTCGATTAATGACGTGGAAGTTTCTTTATAAATAGTAAAAACGGAATTGGGATGTCCCGGAATGCTGGAGGTTATAACAGTAGGGGTTGAACCACTGAGTCCAATAGAGAAAGTGATGGAAATTGGACTCCCGTTAAAAGTTCCGGTAAAAGGAGCAACATAAGTTTGTCCGTCTACAACAGCTACATTTGAGGTTAAAGCTACACTTACTCCATCAAGAACAATTGTTCCAGTTATTGTACTGCTACCATTTTGAATATTAATCGAAAGTGTTCCTGTAGATCCTACCACAATTCCCTTATATATTCCTTTAACACTGGCATTATTTGCTGCTAATGCTTGTGGAGTAGTGTTGCAAGTTGCGCAAGAATACACGGGATCTTTGGCGCTGTCTTCTTTAGAACACGAATTAGTCGTAATCCCAATTCCTATTAGAAATGCGGGAAAAATTAATAAAGCAATTAATTTTTTAAATGTTTTCATATTAAATTATTTATTAGTTAGTACTATTTTTGTTGTTGTGCAACTTTTGCATAGTCAAATGTATATTGCAATAAAAGATTTCACAATAACCAAATAGTAGTAATTTATAAAAGGGAGTTGACTAACGAATTATTTAGGGAAGGTTTTATTTAGTGCTTCAGTTCTAGAATTGACTTGAAGTTTTTCATAAATATTTCGAATATGCGTTCTTACTGTTTCGGTACTCAAAAATAATTTATCGGCAATTTCCTTGTAACGCAAACCTTGAGAAAGCAAATTTAGAATTTCTTTTTCTCTTACCGATAATTTTTGTAATTCACTATTTACATTATTTCCAAGTTGAAAAGAAGAAACAACTTTTCGTGCTATATGGCTACTCATAGGAGATCCGCCTTTATAAACATCTACAATTGCATCTAGTATTTTTGAAGGTTGCGTAGTCTTAGTCAAATAACCGGACGCTCCCTCCTTTAGTGCCTTGAAGACGGAATCAGTATCTTCAAAAGAGGTACACATTAAAAATTGGACTGATTCACATTTGGGTTTTAACGCTGTTATACACTCAATTCCATTCTTTCCTGGCAAATGAATATCCATTAATACTACGTCTAAATTTAAAGAAGGGATTTCCTCAATTGCTTCCTCGGCAGTTTCAAATGAGTTAATGCAGCTAAAACCCTCGCTACCATTAATGAGAACAACAAGACTCTCTCTTATTTGTTTTTCGTCTTCTACAATTGCAACATTTATTATCATCTATGAATTATTTATATTAAAAAAGATAGGATTAATTAGTTGTTACAAAATTATGTATTTCTGTGAATTAGAACTACTACTTAATTGGTATTTAGTATTTTATCTATTTAGTAAAAAGTGGTTAAGTTTTTATAATGTCTTTAAGAAATACTGAAATAGTAACTAAAGTTCCTTCTCCTTTTTCGCAAAGAATTTCAAATTTGCCTCCAATTGTTGTTATTCGGCTTTTCATATTTTTTAATCCGTTGCCATAAGTAATTGTTTTACAATCAAACCCAATTCCATTATCCTTAAAGGTTATCATCATATTGTCATCAGTAAGATCTAGACCAAAAAATAACTCAGTAGCCATAGAATGCCTAGAAATATTGTTTAAAATTTCTTTTACTACCATAAATAATTCATGATGACTTTCTTTTGAAACTGCAATTTGAGGCAGAATATCAGGAAAAGAAGACGCTAATTCTATAGGAAAATCTTCAATATAATCAGTCGTATATTCTCGAATTCGGGCAATTAAATTGTCCAATGTTGTATTTTCAGGATTTAAAGCCCAAATTAAATCTCGCATATTTTCAATCATTTTTATAGCCGTTTCCTTAATTGCTTCGCTATTTTTTTTAACTTCTGGCAAATGGGTTGTTTTTTGGAAAATAATTTCACTCAAAAAATTAATCTTGGATAAACCGGAACCCAAATCGTCGTGGATATCTCTAGCAAATCGAAGTCTTTCAGTTTCTTCTGTTTCCCAAATTATTTTTTCTTTTACTAGTTGAGCTTTTAATTTTCGCTTCACTTTAAAAAAGTACCCAATGCTTATTAATCCTGATAATACTAATAAAAAAATAATTATGAGTTGGTTTCGTCTTTCTAATTGAAAATTCTGTTCTTTGATTTTAAGGTCTTTAATTTTCCCCTTTTGGTGTAGCAGTTTTATTTCATTTATCTTTTTTTCGGTCTCATATTTTACTAGGGTTTCTGCAAGTTGTGCAGAACGTTGTGTATTTATAAAATTATCTTTTTCTAATTCATACAATTTCCTAAATTTAATAGCATTGGGATATTGTTTCAGTTTTTCATAAGCTGTGGCTATGCCATCGCAGGATTCAATAATTACTTCTTTTGCATCTATTGCGCTAGCATTGGCATAAGCAAGTTGGCATAATTCTAGAGATTTATAATAATTACCAGTCAGTGCATAAACGTTACCAAGATTATTCTGATTTGCGGCAACCATAAACCTATCATTTAATTTTTCTGACAATTGAAGTGCCGCTTGGTAATTTTGAATTGATTTTGAGTAGTTCTTTAGATATTTATATACGATAGCTAGATTATTAAATACCATCGAAATCTTATTTGCGTCACCTTGAGATTTGTAAATTTGTAATGCATTAGAATAAGCATCTAATGCCTTGCTGTATTTGAGTTGCTGCTCATAAATTACACCCATATTATTCAAGCAATCAGCCATAAGAGCAGGGTTTTTAATTTTCTTAGCAAGATTAAATGCATTCTCATAATAGTGCATTGCAGCTAAAAAATCCTTTTGTTCAGAATATAATGCGCCAATATTTTTGTACGATTTGGCAATGCTAAGACTATCCTTTCTTTGATTAGAAACAGCTATGGACAATAAATAATTTTTTAAGGCTTTTTCTGATTTGCCTGTTTTTGAATATGAATTTCCCAAATCATTATAAGCTTTACTCAATGATTCTTTTTTACCTGACTGATTAGAAATAAGGATGTATTTTTGGAAAATGAGTATTGCCTGTTCATAATTTCCGTTAGAATACGCTTTAGCTCCATCAAGCAAGAGATTATCAAAAGTATTTTCTTGAATTGGAAAACAGAGGAAACTTGAAAAAAAAATCAGAAAAAAAAGAAAGTATTTCTTTATCATATTTTTTTTATTTTTTTTTAAAGTTACGCTATAATATTGATTTTCAATATGTTTATAATTAAGTAAATTATTTTTTTTTAAAACATTGATGTGAATTGCTTAAATAATTAAGACAATTATTGTTTAATTATTCCCCAAAAAACGCTTTCACAAATTACTTTTTGTTATAAAAAAAAGACCAAAATCAATTGATTTTAGTCTTTTTTTATCTGTTTTAGAAAGGATTTTATTCAAGAAGGATTTTTCCAACCATAAGTTTTTTCCAATCTTCATCAAGACTTATATAAGTTATGCTGTTCTCCTTTTTGTCATAAATGCTAGGAAAATCTCTTTTTAAGAAATATTTCCCTTCACCTAATATTTTTACAGCTCCCAATGAAGAGTTGGCTAAATCAATTTTAACGATTCGTGGAAAAAATTGGGGATATAAGATTTCATAACCAGCCAGTGCGTCCAAAAATGATTCGTATCCTTTAGTCCCTTTTATCTCAAGGAGTTCCCAATACAAGCTTTTGCCATCTGGGGATGGATAAAAGCGTTGTGCCATTTCAAAAATTTCACTTTTTTTATCGTTGTTCATTTTACCAATTCCATATTGTGCTTTAAGATTCCCGTTTTTGTCAAAATGAAAACAAATAATATCTTCATAGGAATCAGTTGGATTTCCCATACCCATATTAACGGAACTGGTTATTTGTCCTGCAACCAGATAATCTTCTTCGCTGGTAACAGTGAAATTTTCGATGTGGAATTTTTTTCCTTTATAGACACTCGCGCCTTTATCACCCGGAGCGGTTTTAAATTTTGATTTAAAATCAGACACAGGAGTTGTTGATGCAAATGCTAGTTGGTTTCCACTAAATTTAAGTAGATGAAAATTATCCATGTCCTCCTCTGATGATTTTTTCCATTTCATATCTAATTTATTGCTTCCGCTTGCGCCAGGATTATAAATTGGGGCATACTCGTTATATACTTCTTCAAATGGGGCTTTTGATTTTGTTGAAGTTCCAAAAAAGTAAATACTCCCTTCCTTTTCATAAGCAGCAGTTATTAAAAGTGCTGATGCTGGACTGTTAAATTCTACTTTGTTTTTGATATTGCCTTCAATATCAAATTCATAATAGACATATTTTGAAACATCTGACATTCCTTTATTAGGTGCAAACACAGTGACTATATTTTCATTTGGCATTTGTCGACAATAAACAAGTGAATAGGATCCGTTTAAATCGAGTGGTTTCTCTTTTAATTCTAGGTTGTCATCTATTAAAAGAACAAGAAATTTATCGGCTTCCTTTTTATCTTTCGATTCTACTTTTGCAAGAGTGAAAATATCACTTTTTGTGTCGTCTGAAGCGGAATAGGAAGCATAACCATAATACACTTTTCCATTATCGTTTTTTGGTTTAATGGTTTCGTCAGAAATTCTTTTTTTTGTGACATAAACTTGTTTTTCGTGATTCCAAGTTTTTAATTTTACTACTTTGTTTAGTTTAAGCTTCATACTTAGTACATCAAATGAGCTGGTCCCACCAACGTATACATTTAATGAAGTACGTGTAACATCTTCTTTATTTTCTTTCGTTTCTTTAACATCAGACGCATCAATGAATTTGATGTTTTTGTCGAAAGTATATTTTTCAAAGACTACCGCGTCACTTTTTTTGTCCACTTTCATTTTAAAGATAACACTACTATTTCCGGACTCATCTTTTGATACATCATACATATATCCTTTTTGTGCTTTTGAAGATAAGGGTTCGATAGTCTCTTTAAATTCTTGTGCACTAATAGTATTAACTACGAATAATAGGAGTGCAATTAGTTGGTCTGTTGTTTTCATTTTTATTTTTTTTTGATTTAAAAGTTAAAATCAAAGTTGGACTATTTATAAAACAAAAAAATACCACATAAGTAGTATTTTTGAGGAATAGTATAAGTATGGTTTTTTATTTTTAAAGTCGAATCTTTAGGTCTAGTAATTGTTTTTATAATTTAATTACTCAAATTCCGATGTAAAAAACAATTTTACATTTGGATATTTGTTTTGTGTCATTTGAATCGTAAAGTCAGAATCAGCAAGGAAAACCAATTGATTGTATTTGTCGTGTGCCAAGAATTTTTGTTTGATTCTTCTAAATTCTTTAAACTCATCACTTTTTGGATCATTGGGTTTTACCCAACAAGCCTTGTGTACAGGAAAATTTTCATAGGTACATTTAGCGCCATATTCGTGTTCTAAACGGTATTGAATAACCTCGTATTGAAGTGCTCCAACGGTTCCTATGATTTTTCTATTATTCATTTCTAGTGTAAACAACTGCGCAACACCTTCATCCATAAGCTGGTCAACTCCTTTGTCGAGCTGTTTGGCCTTCATTGGATCAGCATTATTGATGTATCTAAAATGTTCTGGAGAAAAACTCGGAATTCCTTTAAAACTCATTATTTCGCCTTCGGTCAAAGTATCGCCAATCTTGAAATTCCCTGTATCGTGCAAACCTACAATATCGCCAGGATAAGAGATGTCAACGATTTCTTTTTTCTCAGCAAAAAAAGCATTCGGACTCGAGAATTTTAAATTCTTTTTTTGACGAACGTGATAATAGGGTTTGTTTCTTTCGAAAGTTCCAGAAACTATTTTTATAAAAGCGAGACGATCTCTGTGTTTTGGATCCATATTTGCGTGGATTTTAAAAACAAATCCCGACATTTTTTCTTCTTTTGGGTCGACTAATCTGGTTTCGGAATCTTTTGGTCTTGGCGATGGTGCAATTTCAACAAAACAATCCAAGAGTTCGCGAACCCCAAAATTATTCAATGCCGAACCAAAAAATACAGGTTGTAGTTTTCCGTCCAAATAATCCTGACGATCAAATTTTGGATAGACTTCATCAATTAGTTCTAATTCTTCCCGTAATTTATCAGCAGGTTTCTGACCAATAATTTTCTCCAATTCAGGATTCAATACGTCCGAAAAAGCGATGGTTTCTTCAATATTCTTGCGACTGTCACCACTAAACAAATTAATGTTTTTCTCCCATAGGTTATAGATTCCTTGAAAGTCATAGCCCATTCCTATTGGAAAACTCAGCGGAGTAACCATCAAACCCAGTTTTTGTTCCACTTCGTCCATCAAGTCAAAAGCATCTTTTCCTTCACGGTCTAATTTGTTGATAAAAACGATAATGGGAATATTTCGCAATCGACATACGGCAACCAGTTTTTCGGTTTGTTCTTCTACACCTTTGGCAACATCAATCACGACAATTACACTGTCAACAGCAGTTAGGGTTCTAAAAGTGTCTTCGGCAAAATCCTTGTGACCCGGAGTGTCGAGAATGTTTATTTTTTTGTCCTTATAATTGAATGCCAAGACCGATGTAGAAACCGAAATGCCTCTTTGGCGTTCAATTTCCATAAAATCGCTCGTGGCTCCTTTTTTGATTTTATTGTTTTTTACGGCACCCGCTTCCTGGATTGCACCTCCAAAAAGAAGTAATTTCTCCGTAAGTGTTGTTTTTCCTGCATCGGGATGGGAAATAATTCCAAAAGTTCGTCTTCGCTGTATTTCTTTTAAAAAGCTCATTGTTAGATAATTTCTTTTTTGAAATAAGTGCTATTATTTAATTATAGTAACTTACTTTCTTGTATTATTATTTTGGGTGCAAAAATACAATTAATCAATTCATATTAGTATAGTTTTTAAAATTTAAATAACAACTCCGAATTGGCTTGTTTTTGGAATATGAATTTTTTTCAATTGCTTATTTTTCAATATAAAAGGAGATTTATTTTTCGAGTCTACAAAATGATTTATAAAGTTGTTCAAGTCAATGATTTTTAAAACAGTATAACGTTTTCGTTAATAACATTCGGCTATTTTATTAAACTGTTATTGTAGGATATAATATATTTGTAGTTCAAAAATTAGTATTCAACATTTAAAATAAGAAAAATGAGCATTATTATCAAAATTCACGCAAGACAAATTTTCGATTCAAGAGGAAATCCAACAGTAGAAGTAGATGTAGTTACAGAAAACGGTGTTTTAGGAAGAGCGGCAGTTCCATCAGGAGCTTCAACCGGAAAATTCGAAGCAGTGGAATTACGTGACGGAGGGAAAAATTTTCTAGGACGAGGTGTTTTAAAAGCAGTTGAAAATGTAAATACTAAAATTGCCGAAGAATTATTAGGAATATCTGTTTTTGAACAAAACTTGATCGACCAAACAATGATTGAATTGGACGGCACACACAACAAATCAGTTTTGGGCGCAAATGCCATTCTTGGTGTTTCTCTTGCTGTTGCTAAAGCAGCGGCAAACGAATTAGGATTGCCTTTATACAGATATATTGGTGGAGTTTCTGCTAACACATTGCCGGTTCCAATGATGAACATTATCAATGGAGGATCTCATTCTGATGCGCCTATTGCATTTCAGGAATTTATGATTATTCCAGTAAAAGCAACTTCTTTTACCCACGCTTTGCAAATGGGAACAGAGATTTTTCACAATCTTAAAAAAGTATTACACGATAGAGGATTGAGTACTGCCGTTGGTGACGAAGGTGGATTTGCTCCAAACTTGGCAGGAGGAACTGAAGACGCTTTGGAAACAATCCAAAAAGCGGTGGAAGCTGCCGGTTATAAATTTGGAGAAGAAGTAGTGGTGGCTTTAGACTGTGCTGCATCTGAATTCTATGAAAATGGAAAATACGATTACTCTAAATTTGAAGGTGCAACTGGAAAAATCAGAACATCAGCTGAGCAAGTAGAGTATTTGGTAGAATTAGCCACTAAATATCCGATTATCTCTATTGAAGATGGAATGGATGAAAATGACTGGGATGGATGGAAATTACTAACTGAAAAAATTGGAGATAAAACTCAATTAGTGGGTGATGATTTATTCGTAACCAATGTAGAACGTTTGTCAACAGGAATCGAAAAAGGAATTGCCAATTCAATCCTTGTAAAAGTAAACCAAATTGGGACTTTAACAGAAACTATTGCCGCAGTAAATATGGCTAAAAATGCGGGTTATACCTCAGTAATGTCACACCGTTCAGGCGAAACAGAAGACAATACAATTGCAGATTTAGCAGTAGCCTTAAACTGTGGACAAATTAAAACAGGTTCCGCTTCTCGTTCTGATCGTATGGCTAAATACAATCAACTATTAAGAATTGAGGAAGAATTAGGAAATACTGCTTATTTTCCCGGTAAAAATGCATTTAAAATAAAATAAGTACACTAATTTTATGAAAAAGCCATTCCCCTCGAGGAATGGCTTTTTTTTTGACTTTTAACATTTACATTGCGAAATTCATTTTTTAATTCAGTTGAAATTGATTAGATTTGGGAAATTATTTAATTAAAGTTTATTACAAATTATATTATGTCAAAAATAGCAACATTAGAATTTGATGGCAAAAAATATGAGTTTCCAATATTTGTTGGAACCGAAAATGAAGTGGGCATCGATATCGGCAAATTACGTGATTTATCAGGAGCTATCACGCTAGATTCAGGATATAAAAACACGGGCGCTTGTGTAAGCGAAATTACTTTCTTGGATGGTGAAGAAGGAATATTGCGTTACAGAGGCTATTCTATCGAAGAACTAGCTGAGAAAGCTGATTTTCTCGAAGTATGTTATTTGCTGATTTTTGGAGAATTACCTACAGCTTCACAATTGAAGGAATTCGAAACCCATATCAGAAGATACACCTTGGTTAACGAGGAAATGAAAAGTATCATTGACGGCTTTCCAAAAACGGCTCATCCAATGGGCGTTTTGTCGGCTTTGACAAGCGCTTTGATTGCTTTTAATCCTTCGGCAGTAAATCCAGAACACGAACACGAATTGTATGAAGCGGTTTGTAAACTTTTGGGGAAATTTCTGGTAATCGCTACTTGGACCTACAGAAAAAGTATGGGCTACCCTTTAAATTATTATGACAATACAATTGGATACGTAGAAAACTTTATGCAATTGATGTTTAAATTGCCAACAGAACCTTATAAAGCAAACCCAATAATTGTTGAAGCCTTGGATAAATTATTTATCCTGCATGCCGATCACGAACAAAATTGTTCCACATCAACTGTAAGAATGGTAGGGTCTTCACATGCTGGATTATTCGCCTCAATTTCTGCTGGAGTTTCCGCACTTTGGGGACCATTGCACGGTGGTGCTAATCAAGCGGTTCTTGAAATGCTGGAAGAAATTCACGAAAATGGTGGAGATGCCGATAAATATATGGCTAAAGCGAAAGATAAAAACGATTCTTTTAGACTAATGGGTTTTGGGCACAGAGTTTATAAAAACTTTGATCCAAGAGCCAAAATCATTAAAAAAGCAGCCGATGAAATTCTAAAAACACTAGAAGTGGAAGATCCGATTCTAGCGATTGCCAAAAAATTAGAAGAGGCAGCATTGGTTGACGAGTATTTTATCTCAAGAAAATTATACCCTAACGTAGATTTCTATTCTGGAATTATTTACAGGGCATTGGGAATCCCGACCGATATGTTTACCGTTATGTTCGCCATAGGTAGATTACCAGGTTGGATTGCACAATGGAAAGAAATGCGACTGAACAAAGAGCCTATCGGCAGACCGAGACAAATATATACTGGTTATGCTTTGAGAGCCTTCATGGAATCAGACAAACGATAAATTTGATAAAAAAAAGCCTCGCATTTGCGGGGCTTTTTTTATCTTTGGCAAAAGCCTAACAGATAAATGATGCTGGAATTAAACATAAAGAATGAAACTTCAAGACTGCGTGCCGTCGTTTTGGGAATTGCAATGAGCAATGGATCAACGCCAAAGATTGAAGAAGCTTACGACCCAAAATCATTAGAGCATATCCTAGCGGGAACCTATCCAAAAGAGGAGGATATGGTTTTAGAAATGGAAGCTTTCAACCAAGTTTTAAAAAAATATGACGTTGCTGTTTATCGTCCGGAGCAAATCGAAAATTACAACCAGATATTCGCGAGAGATATTGGTTTCGTAATTGACAATATTTTTATTAAATCAAATATTTTGCCCGACAGGGAACGCGAATTGGATGCCATACAATATGTGATTAACCAAATCAATCCTGCAAAAGTTGTGCGTCCTCCCGAAGAAGTCCATATTGAAGGTGGTGATGTTATGCTGTGGAACGATTATATTTTTATCGGAACTTACTATGGGAGTGATTACAAAGACTACATTACGGCAAGAACAAATAAGGAAGGCGTTCAATACATCAAGGATTTATTTCCCAATAAAAAAGTCAAAGAATTCGATTTGATAAAATCAAAAATAGAAGCGCGTGACAATGCTTTGCATCTTGATTGTTGTTTTCAGCCTGTCGGCGAAAGTAAGGGAATTATTTACAAAAGAGGTTTCCGCGAAGAGGCTGATTATCTATTTCTTGTCAACCTTTTTGGCAAGGAAAACTTGTTTCATATAACAAGAGAAGAGATGTACGATATGAACTCCAATGTTTTTTCCATAGATACCAATGTTGTGGTTTCTGAAAAGAATTTCACCAGACTCAATAACTGGTTACGGAAAAATGGTTTCGTGGTAGAAGAAATTCCTTATGCAGAAATCGCCAAGCAAGAAGGATTATTGCGATGTTCCACCTTACCATTAATTAGAAAATAAATATTTTGTAGAGACGTTGCAATGCAACGTTTCTACAAAAAAACAAATAACAAACTATGAACCAAACCACAAATACCATCCTGATGATTCGTCCCGTGGCGTTCCGAATGAACGAACAAACGACCGTAAACAATTATTACCAAAAAGTGTTGGACAACTTATTGCCAGCAACCGTGAATGCCAAAGCACAAGAAGAGTTTGATGTTTTTGTTAAAAAACTTCAGGCAGTTGGCGTTAATGTCGTCGTGGTCGATGATACGCTAAACCCAGACACGCCGGACAGTATTTTTCCAAACAACTGGATTTCCTTTCACGAAACCGGAGATGTGGTTTTATATCCGATGTTTGCCGAAAACCGACGTGGGGAACGTCGCGAAGATGTTTTGGACATTCTAGAAGATAACGGTTTTGTCATCAACGAAATTATGGATTATACATCGGCAGAAGAAGATGGATTTTATCTCGAAGGAACCGGAAGCATCGTTTTGGACCGGGAAAACGGCAAAGCCTATTGTGCCTTGTCACCTCGAGCCGATGAAGAATTGTGTATCGAATTCTGCGAAGATTTCGAATATTCTCCAGTGATTTTCGAAGCGTTCCAAACAGTGAATGGAGAACGAAAATTGATTTACCATACCAACGTGATGATGTGTATTGGAGATACCTTTGCCGTGATTTGTGCGGATTGCATCGATGACAAGAAAGAACGTAAAATGGTGCTGGACAGTTTGAAAGGCGACGAAAAAGAAATTATCCTCATTTCCGAAGCCCAAGTCAACAACTTTGCTGGGAACATGCTCGAGGTTCGTGGAGCAGACGATAGAAGGTATTTGGTAATGAGCAGCTCGGCACATCAAAGTTTGACCAAAAAACAAATTGCCCAACTCGAAGAACACCTTACAATCGTGAGTTCCAGTCTGGATACTATCGAAGCCTGTGGTGGTGGAAGTGCCCGATGCATGATGGCGGAGATCTTCTTGCCACTAGAATAAAAGAGTGGTTTCTTGAAAAAGTTTTTAGCTTTTTTAGGAGATATTATTCCAAGATTAGAGTAAATTGCCTTTGATGATATTGACCATAGCGCTTACGATGTATTGAATTCCGATAGCAATCACGATGAAGCCTACAATTCTGGATATGGCCACAATTCCTGAGGCACCAAGGATTTTGGCAAGATAATGGGCGCTTCTCAGAATAACAAAAATAACGATGGCAATGGCGAAAATGGCCAAGCTAGAAATGATGATTTCACTCGTGGAATGGTGTTCTTGATAAAACGCAATCAACAAGGAAATAGAGCCTGGCCCTGCGAGCATAGGGATTGCCAAGGGTGTCAGGGCAATATCATTTCTTTGTTGGGCGTCGGTTTCTATTTTTTTATTGATACCCCTCTTTTTATTGAATTTTCCCGAAAGCAAGGAAAATCCCGAACTTACGATAATGATGCCTCCGGCAATCCGAAGGGCGTCAATGCTGATGCCAAAAAAAGTCAGCACGTATTGTCCAATAAAAAACGAAACAATAAGAATGATAAACACGTCGATTGCCGTCCACAACGAAATTCGGGAACGCTCTTTTTTGGAATCCGTTTGGGTGAGGCCTACAAAAATAGGCACCGTTCCAATAGGGTTCAATACTGAAAATAGGGCTGCAAATAAATAGATAAAAAGATCCATAGTGTCTTGTTTGAAGGCGTAAAAATAGTCTTTTTTTATTTTTATGGGGTCTTTTTTGTTTTGCGATGCCCGGCGTTCGCTTTTAAAAAAAAAGTTAGACACGACCCGAGTCCCGATAACTGTCGGGACGAACAGACGAAGTAATTGCACAAATTTACACGAATAACAATTTGTATTCATTACACGAATCAATGTCGTTTTCGTAAGGAGGTCGCAAATAAAGAGCCTTAGGCTCGATACATTTTATAGGGACGGGTATCAACCCGTCTTTTAAAAAAGAGTTTGACACGACCCGAGTCCCGATAACTGTCGGGACGAACAGACGAAGTAATTGCACAAATTTA
>Ga0335396_10001340_pt1 | contig 31767 bp, 21 predicted proteins | sample FRY02_FD_205743 | JGI IMG/M metagenome (GOLD analysis project Ga0335396, IMG submission 205743) | Freshwater microbial communities from Lake Fryxell liftoff mats and glacier meltwater in Antarctica - FRY-02 (spades assembly) (version 2) | ecosystem: Environmental > Aquatic > Freshwater > Ice >... | reverse complement strand
GCGAAACGTGTGGCGCCGAGTACCCATCATGCCCAGGCACCAACGCGGCTTACTGGCCATGTTAAAGAGATTGCCGAGCGAGGGAATGACCGAGGCGCGCAGGTGGTTCTTCAGGTCTTTGTGGCGCTGACCAATCACCTGCAAATCCAGCGTGAGCATCAATGCGCTGCAACCTGCGGCACGGGCGCGCTCTATCATCGCCGCCATGGCCGTGCGGTCGCGCATCATGTAGAGCTGAAACCAGAAAGGCGCGCTGGTGTGCGCGGCAATGTCTTCAATAGAGCAAATGCTCATGGTGGACAGCGTGAACGGAATGCCAAACTTTTCTGCCGCCCGTGCCGCCTTGATCTCACCATCCGCGCTTTGCATACCTGTCAGGCCCACGGGCGCAATAGACACCGGCATCTTCACGTCCACCCCGACCATTTTGGTGGCGGTACTGCGGTTTTCCATATTGACGGCAACCCGCTGACGCAGCTTGATGGCTTGAAAATCTGCCGCGTTGGCGCGGTAGGTGCTTTCAGTCCACGAGCCTGAATCGGCGTAGTCGTAAAACATGCGCGGCACGCGTTTTTTGGCAAGTATGCGCAGATCTTCGATGTTGGTGATTACGGTCATGGCGAGTTTCCTTTGGACGTGATGCTAACCAACTTGCGTACAGGCAAGTTTGAAAATATTTTGACAATCAACAGGCGGTTTGAAATTTGGTCATCCGGCTCAAGCTTTGTGCGTTGTCAATCCCGGCATCTTGAACAGTTTTTGTACCAAGGCACGCATCCACTGATGTGAGGCATCACCATCAGTGCTGCTGTGCCATACCAGTCGCACTTCATAGGCTGGTGCCCCGGGAATACCCCAGACCCTGAAGTCGTAGCGCTCACGCAAGTAACGGGCATACATTTCCGGCACGATGGACAGCAAATCAGAAGTCAGCGCCAGTTCAGGCAGTGCACCAAAGTGGCGTGCCCTGACGACGATTCGGTCTTCCAGTTTCATGCGTACCAGCATCTGTTCAACGCTGCCGTGAAAAGTTGCAGTAGGCGATGCCACCACAAACGAAGCCTGCGCCAGTTGCTGCGTAGTCAATGTGCGGCCACTGCGACCAGATGTGGGCCGCCACGTTGGTGCGGCCACCGCCACATAGTGCTCACGAAACAGTAAATCTGTACGTATGCCGCGGTGTCGGGGCTGCAAAATGCCCACCGCAAAGTCTATCTCGCGTGCTTCCAGCGCGGCCGCTACATCTTTGGCGGCAACTGAAATATTCGATATTTTTGCGCTTGGTGCCTGCTTGCGCAGTTCGCCAGCTAGTTTAGGTAAAAACAACATCTCCCCCAAGTCTGAAAGTGACAGTTGCCAGTGCATATCGCTTGCAGCCGGTACAAACCCTTCGCGGCCAGTGACCAGTGTTTCCAGTGCCAGCAACTGCGCGTTGACTGACGGAGCCAGTTGTTCGCACAGGCGCGTGGGTTTGAGACCCGACGGTGCGCGCACAAAAAGCGCGTCCTCAAAAAAATCCCGCAAGCGCGACAGTGCATTGCTGGTAGCTGGCTGCGAAAGCGCTAGCGCTTTGCCTGCTTTAGTGACAGAGCCCGTACGGTGTATGGCCGACAACACACGCAACAAATTAAGGTCAAGCTGGCGAAAGTTCATGGAGAATTTTGGAGGAATTGGGGGTCAGAGCCCAAATTCGCCGAGCCTTCGGTTCGCCCGCAGGGTCGGCGCGATGCGCCGCAGCGAAATTGGTGTCTGACCCCCATTTCCTCGATTATTCACCAAATCAATGTGCCTAATCCAATCAATCTATTTGCCGGATGCTGCGGCGCTGGGTAAATTACGAAACAAACGTAAAAACGCTATTCAGTGCTGGCGTTACAAAAATAAGCACACCAGAGAAAAGAGCAGTTTATGGCTGAAAGATCGTTCACGGCAGAGGTCGAAAAGCTCAGGCTTGGCGATGGCGAAGAGTTTCGTGGCGAAGGCATCCTGGCCGTCACCAAGGCCTTGCTGCAATCGGGCGTGTCGTATGTGGCGGGCTACCAGGGCGCGCCGATCTCGCACTTGATGGATGTGCTGACCGATGCCAATGACATCCTGCAAGAGCTGGGCGTTCATTTTGAACACAGCGCCTCCGAGGCCACCGCCACCGCCACGCTGGCTGCGTCCGTCAACTATCCGCTGCGTGGTGCCGTGACCTTCAAGTCCACCGTGGGTACCAATGTCGCTTCCGATGCGCTGGCCAATCTGGCCTCGGGCGGCGTGACCGGTGGCGCCTTGCTGATCGTCGGCGAGGACTATGGCGAGGGTTCCAGCATCATGCAAGAGCGCTCGCATGCGTTCGCGATGAAGTCGCAGGTCTGGCTGATCGATCCGCGGCCCAACCTCGAAAGCATTGTGCGGGCCGTGGAAATGGGTTTTGAGCTGTCCGAAGCCAGCAACACCCCGGTGATGCTGGAGCTGCGCATACGCGCCTGCCATGTGCATGGGCGTTTTCCCGCGCGTGACAACAAGCGGCCCACCTTCACGCTGAAAGACGCGATGGAAAACCCGGTGCGTGACGTGAACCGCATCACGCTGCCGCCGGCCAGCTACCTGCACGAGCACGAAAAAATCGCCAAGCGCTGGCCGGCCGCCGTCAAATTCATTCAGGACAATAAGCTGAACGAATTTTTTGCCGAAGATGCGAAAGACTTTGGCATCGTGATGCAGGGTGGCCTTTACAACAGCGTGCTGCGCTCGCTGGAGCTGCTGGGCCTGGCCGACGTCTTCGGGCTATCGCAGGTGCCGCTGTATGTACTGAGTCTGACCTATCCGCTGATCGACGACGAGTTCAAGCGCTTTTGCGCCGGCAAGCGCGGCATTTTGCTGGTCGAAGAAGGCCAGCCCGACTTCATTGAGCAAAACGTCAACACCATTTTGCGCCGAGCTGACCTGCAAACCCGCGTCCACGGCAAAGACCTGTTGCCGATGGCGGGCGAATACACCGGTGGCGTGGTGCTCAAGGGCGTGGCCCGCTTCATCGAGATCTACGCACCCGAGTTGCTGCAGGGCCGGGAATTACCGCTTGCGGCGCGGCCCGCATCCAGCGGCCTGGCTGTGCTGGACGGCAGCCCCAAGGCGTTTGCGATCCAGGCCGCCTCAAGCGAAGTGCAACCTAGGCCGCCTACGTTTTGTACCGGCTGCCCCGAGCGCCCCATCTTCACTGCGATGAAGCTGATCGAGCGTGAGCTGGGCCAGCACCACGTGAGCTGCGACATTGGCTGCCACTTGTTCTCGGTGCTGCCGCCCTTCAACATTGGCGCGACGACGATGGGCTATGGCCTGGGCTGGGCCGGTGCCTCCGCCTTCAACACCACCGAAACATCCAAGCGCACGATTGCGATGATGGGCGATGGTGGTTTCTGGCACAACGGGCTGACCAGCAGTGTCGGCAATGCGGTCTTCAACCAGACCGACAACGTGCTGCTGATCGTCGACAACGGCTATTCGGCGGCGACCGGCGGGCAGGACGTGCTCTCGTCCAAAGCCATCAACCCGATCCGCAGCACCAACAACCCGATTGAAAAAGCGGTGCGCGGCGTCGGTGTGAAGTGGGCAAAAACAATCACCAACACCTACAACCTCACACAGATGCGAGACGTGCTGCGCGAAGCGCTGACCACCAAGGAAAAGGGCCCCAAGGTCATCATTGCGCAAAGCGAATGCATGCTGAACCTCCAGCGGCGTGAAAAGCCGAAAATTAAAAAACGGATTGACGGCGGCCAGCGCGTGGTGCGCGAGCGCTTTGGCATTGACCCCGATACCTGCACTGGCGACCACTCATGCATCCGGCTGTCGGGCTGCCCGTCGCTCACCATCAAAGCGAACCCCGATCCGCTGCGGCGCGACCCGATTGCCACGGTGCTTGACAGTTGCGTGGGCTGTGGCCTGTGTGGTGAAGTGGCCCACGCCGCCGTGCTGTGCCCCTCGTTTTACCGGGCCGAGATCATCAACAACCCGACCGCCTGGGACGGCTTCAAGTTGCGCCTGCGCAGCGCCGTGATTGGCTGGCTGCAAACCCGCATCGAGCGCCGGCTTGAAGGGATTGCCGCGTGAGCACAGTTGTGAATAACGTGGGAGACCTCTCATCATGGGAAGCTGCCGTGCGCGAAGTGATAAGCGTGGAGGCTCGGTCCATCACGATTGCGATCATGGCCATGGGTGGCGAAGGCGGCGGCGTGCTGGCCGACTGGCTGGTTGATCTGGCCGAACAAAACGGCTACTTTGCTCAGACGACTTCTGTACCCGGTGTAGCGCAGCGTACTGGCGCGACGGTGTATTACCTGGAGATGTTTCCTGAAGCCGGCGTGCCTGCAGGTTTGCGCCCTGTCATGGCACTTGGCCCGGTGCCGGGTGAAGTGGATATCGTGATTGCGTCCGAGCTGATGGAAGCGGGACGGGCGCTACAGCGCGGCCTGGTCACTGCGCAGCGCACCACCTTCATTGCCTCAACCCATCGCGTGTATTCCATGACCGAGCGCACCGCCCTGGGCGACGGACGTGTGGATTCGGAAAAACTGCTGGACGGAGGGCGTGCTGCAGCGCTGCATTTTGTCGGTGCCGATTTTGCAAGGTTGGCCGAAGAAACTGGCAGCCTGATTGCCCCGGCGCTGTATGGCGCTCTAGCCGCAACCGACCGGCTGCCCTTCAGCCGCGCGCAGTTTGAAGCCACCATAGCCCGCGGCGGCGTCGGCGTAAAGTCCAGCCTGAAGGCTTTTGCCGCCGGGTTTGAGGTGGTCAGCCAAGCCCTCTCGCCTCCGGCCATGGCGGCGCTGGTGGCCCAACCCGCTGCGCCCATGCCGCCGGTAGGCCCGCGACTCGCTGCGCTGGCCCGGCGGATTCAAGATAGCTTTCCATCCGCCAACCATGCAACACTCACCCTAAGCATTCTGCGCATGGCTGACTACCAGGACGTGGACTATGCCGCCAGCTACCTGGACCGCCTGGTGCCGCTGGCACTTCTGACAACAAGCCTTCCGGCAGACCCCGCGCTTGCGGCTGAGCTGCTGGACGAGACCGCACGGCATCTGGCGCTGTGGATGTCGTATGAAGACACCGTGCGCGTGGCCGACCTCAAAACCCGGCGCTCGCGCTTCAATCGCGTGGGCGGTGAGGTGCGGCAAAGCAAAACGCAGCACCTCGGTATCAACGAATTTCTGCATCCGCGTGTGGAAGAAATTGCCGACACACTGCCGGCCGGTCTCGGGCGCTGGCTGCTGACCACGCCCTGGGCGCGCGCCTGCATAGAGCCCTTCACGCGCAAGGGCCGCATCGTGCAGACCAGCTCGATCCGCGGCTATCTGCTGCTTTACACGATTGCCGCGCTGCGACCGCTGCGCCGCGGCTCGCTGCGTTTTCAGGTCGAGCACCAGCGCATCAACGACTGGCTGGCCAGCATCCAGCGCCTGGCTCCCACGCAGCCGGCCTTGGCGCTGGAGGTGGCGCGCTCGCAGCGGCTGGTCAAGGGCTATGGTGACACCCACGCGCGCGGCTGGCGCAGCTTTCAGCGCATCATGGCCAAGCTGCCGCAACTGCAGACCATGCCGCAGGGCGCGCAGCAGTTGCAGGCGCTGAGCCAGGCGGCGCTGGCAGACGACAGCGGCCAGGCGCTGGAACAGATGCTGGCGGCCACCGTGTGACTGCCAAATCATGAATCGGGCTGTCAGTGCCAGTGACTGACAGCCGTATTAACCCGCATTGACGGGTAGCCTTGCAGATCGGATCATCAATTGCCAACTACAACCAGGAGACAGACCCCATGAAAATCCGCTTTATTAAAACCGCCGCCGCATTGCTGGTGGCCGCCAGCTTTTCGGCCGGCGCAGCCGCGCAGGAAGTGACGCTTCGCCTCGTCAGCGCGTTTGCCGAAAACGGCATTTACGTGCAGCGCCTGCTGCCGTGGATTACGAAAGTCAACGCCGAGGGCAAAGGTGTGTTGCAAATCAACTTCCTCGGCGGCCCCAAGGCCATTCCGACCTTTGAGGTGGGCAATGCAGTGAAAACCGGCGTGGTCGACATGGCGCTGAGCACAGGCGCGTTCTACACCAACGTCATGCCCGAGGCCGACTTCCTCAAGCTGACCCAGATCCCCATCGCTGAACAGCGCAAGAACGGCGCTTTCGACGCCATCGGCAAGGTCTGGAACGAAAAGGGCAACATGCAGTATCTGGCCCGCATGTTGGAGAACCAGCCCTTTCACATCTACACCAACAAAAAAATCGACAAGCCCGACCTGACCGGCCAGAAGATTCGCATCACACCGGTGTACCGCGACTTCTTCCTGGCGCTCAATGCCACCGTCATCACCACGCCACCGGGCGAGGTTTATACGGCACTGGAGCGCGGTGTGGTCGATGGCTATGGCTGGCCGATCGGCGGCATTTTTGACTTCAACTGGCAGGAAAAAACCAAGTACCGCATCGACCCGGGCTTCTACGACGCCGAGGTTTCGCTCATCATGAACCTGCCGGCCTACAAAAAACTCACCGACGCACAGCGCAACTACCTGCAGAAACAGTTGCTGGCACTGGAAGCCGAGAATACGTTCTGGACCAAATACGCCATCGACGAAACCGCGCGCCAGGGAAAAGCCGGCATCCAGGCCATCACGTTTGATGCCGCGACTGCCAAGGCCTACCGCAACAAGGCTTACGATGTGGGCTGGGCCGGTGCTGCCAAACAAAGCCCCGAGATCGCCGCCCGCTTCAAGGCGCTGTTTTCCAAATGAGGGGGAGTGCGCCACCGGCGCATGGCCGCCTCGCACCGTGCGGTTGCTGCACCGGGGTGACCCATGATTGACCGGCTGTCGCACCACTACGGCCGTCTGCTCAGCGCGCTGGCGCTGGTCGGCTGCGCCATCCTGATGGTCATGATGTTCATCATCGTGGGCGATGTGGCGCTGCGCAACCTGTCCATTCCGGGTTTGCCGCGCAGCTTGGCCTGGAGCAATGAAATCTCGGAGCTGATGCTCTACCTGATCACCATGAGCTTGGCGCCCTGGCTGCTGCGGCGCGGCCAGCACATCCGTGTGGACATCGTGCTGCAGGCCATTCCACCCTGGCTGGCCTGGCGCCTGGAGTGGGTCGGCGACGTGATTGGCATGGCCTGCTGCGCCGTGATTGCATGGTATGGCGCCCAGGCCGCGTGGTCCAGCTACGCGTCGGGCGCCGTCAACATCAAAACGCTGGTTACGCCCGAGTGGTGGGCCCTGGCCCCGCTGCCACTGGTGTTTGTTCTTCTTGGGATTGAAATGATTTTTCGCATGATTCGTCTGCAGCGCGGTGAGCGCGGCCCGCGCCATGACGCGGTGAGCGCGGCATGATCCCGATGGACCGCCCGAAGCATCTTCTATCCGTTCGCCCTGAGCTTGTCGAAGGGCCCTTCGACAGGCTCAGGACAGGCCCGGCTCAGCCCGAACGGTGGGCTGCCATGTGTGGACGAAAAATCAACAGGGTGCCCTCATGAGCGCGTGGGCCCTGGCCGCCTGGCTGATGCTGGGCGGCTCCGTGGTGCTGCTGTTTATCGGTATGCCGGTGGCGCTGACCTTCATTGCCATCAACATCGTGGGCGCCTGGATCTACATGGGCGGCGAGCCCGGACTGGTGCAACTGGCACGCAGCAGCGTGAGTTCGGTGACGGCTTTTTCACTGACGCCGATTCCGCTGTTTGTGCTGATGGGCGAGTTGCTGTTTCATACCGGCCTGGCGCTCAAGGTGATTGAAGGCGTGGAGCGGCTGATCCGCCGCGTGCCTGGCCGCCTGGCCGTCGTGGCCGTCGTCGCAGGCACGGTGTTCTCGGCGATTTCGGGCTCGACGATTGCCACCACCGCCATGCTGGGCGCGCTGATGCTGCCGGTCATGCTCGCGCGCGGCTACCACCCGACGATTGCTGCCGGCCCCATCATGGCCATTGGCGCGGTGGACATGCTGATACCGCCATCGGCGCTGACCGTACTGCTCGGGTCGCTGTCGGGCATCTCGATCTCCAAGCTGCTGATCGGCGGTGTGGTACCGGGCATGATTCTTTCCGTGGCGTTTGTGCTGTGGATCGTCATCCGGGTCAGCATCAGCCCGCATCTGGCCCCCCCCGACACCGACGCGGTGCAGCACCGTGGCTGGGCCCGCTGGAGCCCGTTTTTTGCCTACGTGCTGCCCACGCTGTCCATCTTCGGCGTGGTGGTTGGTGCGCTGGCTGCCGGCTGGGCCACGCCAACCGAATGCGCGGCACTCGGCGCGTTTTCCACCATGCTGCTGGCGCTGTGCTACCGCGCACTGACTTGGGACGCCGTGCTCAAGGCGCTCAAGGGCACGGCCGGCATCTCGGGGATGATTCTCTTCATCATTTTGGGTGCCACCACGTTTGCGCAGATTCTCTCATTTTCCGGCGCCAGCAATGGCCTGGTGCAGTTGATCACCGGCCACGGCCTGTCGACCAACATGATTGTGGCGGCCATGATGCTGATGCTGATTTTCCTCGGCATCTTCGTCGACCAGGTCAGCATGATGATGATCACGCTGCCGATCTTCATGCCCATCGTCCAGGCGCTGGGCATAGACCCGATCTGGTTTGGCGTGATGTTTTTGATCTGCATGCAACTGGGCCTGCTGCTGCCGCCGCACGGCCTGCTGCTCATGACCATGCGCGGCGTGGCGCCGCCATCCGTCACCATGGCTCACATCTTCATCGCGGTGATTCCCTATGTGACCATGAGCCTGGTGCTGCTGGCGGCGGTATTCTGGATACCCGAAATTGCGACCTGGCTGCCCAAGCTGATCGGCTAGCTTCGGAGGTGGCCGCTTACGGTCTGCTCGCTAAGTGGTTGTTGTTATTAGATAAAGGCGTCGACAGAGCCGGTCCTGAGCTTGTCGAAGGGCTCAACCCGAACGGAGTTTGGTGAATTTATAGAAGTGCCCTTAACAGAGTCAAGCGGAGTTCAAGCCAGACGAGCGCGATGCCGCGCAATCTGCACCCGCACCTGCGCGGGTGCCGTACCACCCAGCGTGTTGCGGGCATTCAGCGAGCCGCGCAGACTCAGCACGTCATAGACATCTTTTTCGATTGTCGGGTTGAATGTTTTCAGCACTTCCAGCGGCAATTCAGACAAATCAACGTTGTGCGACATGGCGGCTTTGACGGCGTGCGCCACCGCCTCGTGCGCATCACGGAATGGCAAGCCTTTTTTAACCATGTAGTCGGCCAGGTCGGTGGCGGTGGCATAGCCGCGCAGTGCGGCGCGCTCCATGGCCTCGGGCTTGACGCTGATGCCGCCGACCATCTCGGCAAAAATGCGCAGCGTGTCTTTTAGTGTGTCAACCGTGTCAAACAGCGGCTCCTTGTCTTCCTGGTTGTCCTTGTTGTAGGCCAGTGGCTGGCCCTTCATTAGCGTGATCAGGCCCATCAGATGGCCGACCACGCGGCCTGTTTTGCCGCGTGCCAGTTCGGGTACGTCCGGGTTTTTCTTCTGCGGCATGATCGACGAGCCGGTGGTAAAGCGGTCAGCAATCTGGATAAAGCTGAAGTTCTGGCTCATCCACAAAATCAGCTCCTCGCTCATGCGGCTGATATGCACCATGCAAATGCTGGCGGTGGCGGTGAATTCGATGGCGAAGTCGCGGTCACTCACTGCGTCCAGGCTGTTCTGGCAAACGCAACTCTGGCCTTGTTCGTCAACCATGCCCAGCGTTTTGGCGACACGCTCACGATCCAGCGGGTAGCTGGTGCCAGCCAGCGCGGCAGCACCCAGCGGCAGAAAGTTGACGCGCTTGCGCACATCCGCCATACGCGCTGCATCACGCGCAAACATTTCAACATAGGCCAGCATGTGGTGGCCAAAGCTCACCGGTTGTGCAACCTGCAAGTGCGTAAAGCCGGGCAGGATGACTTCAACATTTTTATCTGCAAGTTCGACCAGCGCCTTTTGCAGGTCTGTCAGCAGGCCTGCTATCAAATCAATCTCGCCGCGCAGCCACAGGCGCACATCGGTGGCTACCTGGTCGTTGCGACTTCGCCCGGTATGCAGCCGCTTGCCGGCATCGCCAACAATCTGCGTCAGGCGCGCTTCGATGTTGAGGTGTACGTCTTCAAGGTCCAGCTTCCATTCAAACGAGTCGGACTCGATCTCACGGGTGATTTGGCCCAAGCCTTGCGTGATGGAGGCGTGGTCAGCGGCGTTGATGATGCCTTGCGCAGCCAGCATGTCAGCGTGCGCCAGGGAGCCGGTGATGTCGGCTTGCCACAGGCGCTTGTCAAAAAATACGCTGGCCGTGTAGCGCTTGACGAGCTCGCTCATGGGCTCTGAAAATAGGGCAGACCAGGCTTGGGACTTTTTATCGAATTGGTTCACGTCAGGCTTTCTTTTTAACGGCGTTCAATGCAATACTTGGCTGCAATGCTTAACCAGAACACTTAATCGTTGATTTTATCTGCCCCATGAAACCCTCAAGCGATAGCCATTCTTTTGCAGAATCCACGCTGCACAGCGCTTTCATCGGTGCCGATGAAGGCGTTGCGGTGCTTTCACTGCGCGGCAGCATGTTCGATGCCTGTCACGTAGGCGTGGTATTGCGTGCTGTGCTGTTTGTCGAGGTGGTGGCCGGGGTCGTGGCCATGTTCAGCGCTGACCAGCCGATGGACTGGCTGATGCGGTTTGCATTGCTGACGGGCGCTGTGCTGCCTGCCACGCTGGGCTGGCTGATAGCCGCCTGCGTCCTTAAAACCAGGCTGATGAAGCTGGCACCTCGCTACCAGTGGGCAGCCGGCATTGCGCTGGGCGCGGTGGCCGGTTTGTATGGCTGCGGCTTGCTGGCATTGATGGGGCTGACGGGCCAGCAGGGCGCGCCATGGTGGGCCAGTGCCTTTGCCGGTGCGCTGTTGTCCGCCATGTTGCTGGCTGGTCTTTTTTGGCGTGCCAAGGCTCGTACCCCGGCCACTACGGCTGCGCGGCTACAGGAGTTGCAGTCACGCATACGGCCACACTTTTTGTTCAATACCCTCAACAGCGCCATCGCGCTGGTACGCGACCAGCCGCTCAAGGCCGAGGCCATGCTGGAAGATTTAAGCGAGCTGTTTCGCCATGCGCTGGCTGACCCGGCCGAGTCCGTCACGCTGGCGCAAGAGATTGCGTTGGCGCAGCGTTACCTAGCGATTGAAGAGGTACGATTTGGCGAGCGCCTGCGGGTCGAGTGGAGCCTGGACCCCCATGCAGGCCAGGCCAGGTTGCCACCCTTGCTGCTGCAGCCTCTGGTTGAAAACGCCATCCGCCACGGGGTAGAGCCGAGCGCCACGGGCGCGCAAGTCAAAATTTCAACACTCAGGCGCGGCAGCGTGGTGGTGGTGAAGGTGAGCAACTCGATGCCCGGCGGTAGTGGCGAGCGCGGCAATGGCCTGGCGCTGGCCAATGTGCGTGAACGGCTGCTGTTGCTGCACGATGTGCAGGCACGCTTTCAAACCGTGTTCAAGGACGGCGTGTATCAAGTGAGGCTGGAGATACCCGCATGACGCTTACCCACTTACCCCTTAAAGTCTTATTGGTCGACGACGAAGCGCTGGCCCGTTCACGGCTGCGCACCCTGCTCGGCGACTGTACTGCGCCACGGGCAGAGGTACTGGCAGAAGCCGCCAACGCCGTGCAAGCCATGACCGCATTGCAGCGTGATGTGTTTGACCTGGTGCTGCTCGACATTCATATGCCCGGCATTGATGGCATCACGCTGGCGCGCAGCATGGCCACCATGGCTGTGCCGCCCGCCGTCGTGTTTGTCACAGCCCATGCCGAACACGCCGTACAGGCCTTTGAAGTGGCAGCGGTTGACTACCTGACCAAGCCCGTGCGGCTTGAGCGTTTGCAGCAGGCGCTACAAAAAGTAGAGCGAATTGTGCTGGCCAGTCGGGCATTGCAGCCGGACTCTCTTGAAGAAAATCTGATTATTCAAGACCGTGGCCGGACCGAACGCGTGCCGCTGACCGAGGTGCTGTACCTGAAGGCCGAGCTTAAATACATCACCGTACGCACCGCCAACCGCAGCTACATCCTGGATGGCGCTATCAGCGAACTTGAAGAAAAATACGCCGTGCAGTTCATACGTATTCACCGTAACGCACTGGTAGCTAGGCGTGCAGTACGCGCGCTTGAAAAGCACTTTGACACCGAAGAAGGCGAAGGTTGGGCGGTACGGCTCAATGGCATTGACGAGTTGCTGGCCGTGTCACGCAGGCAGCTCAGTGCGGTGCGCGAAGCGATTGTGGGCTAGGGACCCTCTGCATAACTCCCTGCGGTCTGTGATTGCGCGGGCTCGAGCGGTCGGCTGCGTTGTTTTTCTTGCCAATAGCTGGGCTATTGACTGCAAAAAGACGCCTTGCGGCCCATCTCGATCCGCACACCACAGCCTCGCCAGAGTTGTGCAGAGGGTCCCTAGGTTCGTGCGGCTGCTTGATGCGACCTAAAATACCCGATGGAAATTTTCACGCTCATTTTTCTGTTTGCCACTGCCACCTACATCCTCAAATCAAGGGATCAAAAAAGCCGCATTGTTTTTCTGGCAAAACACCTGGGGCGTTACCCGATAGAGCGGCTGATGCAAACTTTGATTGAAGGCTACGCCCGTGCGCTGGGCGAGCCCGATGCGCAGCGCCAGGCGCAAATCTTCAAGCTCTTGACAAGCACCGAGCTTGAGCTCTGCGAGCATCTCAAGCGCTTCGCCGAAGAGTTTGCGCGCGCAGATGCGGTCAGCGCGCGCGTCAGTAAACAGGCTTTTGACCTACCCTATGCCAGCAGGCTTTTCCCCGCAGCTACGTTTGACTTGCGCCGCGCCATGAGCATACATGCGCAGGCTATGGTTGATGCAACAGCCAATACCACCACTACACCCAGCGATTTGCCTGATGCCGCAACGGCACTCAAATTATCGAAAAGCAGAGCCTTCACCATCTCGGCCGAGTTGCTTTTAGTGCAGCACACCTGCCACTGGTTTTGCCGCTCCAAAATGATTGCCTCTGCACGCCTGCTGGCCCGGCACAACACGTCGTATGCACAAGTGCTGGCGGCCGTGTCACCCGACACCCGCAGCGCCTACCTTGCATTGATAGCCCCCTAAGGGCTTTGTGGCGCAGCAGATGGGTCTTGCTGTGCAGGGGTTTCTCAGTCACCCAAGTCGATAACACCCGCCAGTCGCACCCCGGCTGGCGCTTCGTAATCTGCAACTACAAACGCCCGCCCAGCGTTGTCTGCTGCAGTGCGTAAAAGCCCAACCATAAAGTCGATGGATGGTTTGTCAAGCGCAGCAAATGGCATGTCGATCAGCGTGACCGCAGCGTTAGAGGCAAACGCCGCCGCTATGTAAACCTTGCGCTTGGAGCCGGTTGACAGCATGTAGAGCTTTTTTTTGATGTGGCTTGCCGGGTCAAGCCCATCGACCAACTTATTGACCAGCGCGTAGTCAAACTCTGGAAACGCAAGGCGCTGCGATTCAAAAAATTCAGTAACCGTGAGTTGCTCAAAAGCCTCGGTGTGTGGGTCAACCCAAAAAACTTTGGTATTGATTTTCAATTGCCCCGAGCTGGGCTTTAAATCCCCCGCCAGCAAACGCAGCAAAGTCGTCTTGCCCCGCCCATCACCGCCGCGCACAAAAGTTACGCCGGGTTTGATGGAGGCGGACAGGTCGGTGAAAAGCTCGCGACCGGGGTAGTTGAAATGAAGCCCCTGAATGTCGAGCAGTGATGATGTAGGCATGGTGGAATGTTTGATTTTGTGGCTCTGCTGTTTGATGGCTGGTAGGGGATTGTAGAAACAGCAAACCCACCGCGCCGCCATGTTGGAGGCGACCTAGAATCAGGTAGAAGCGGATGCAAGAAAGGAAGGGCATGCGTGGGGCGACATGGCCATCATCTGCCGCGACTACGCAACGATGGACGAATGCGCGAATGCGCTGCGGCACCGCAAGCTGCCGCATCAGGTGCGCAGGCGCTCCGGCGACTTCAATCCCGGCAGCGACACCATCACCGTGTTGACCATGCATGTCAGCAAGGGCCTGGAGTTTGCGGTGGTGGCGATTCCTGGCGCGGGGCAGATGCCTGCTGCCGGGGAGGACGAGCATGAAGAGGCGCGGCTGTTTTATGTGGCGGCAACGCGGGCGATGCAGCGGCTGGTGATTGGGGTTAGTGGGAATGGGGGCTTCGGGCGGAGGTTGGGGTTTGAGAAGGGGTGAGCTTGATGTGGTTCCCAACCACCCCGGATTGCCTGTGCGCAACGATGCTCAAAGTGCGGATGCATTGTTGAGTTTGGACATCTTGGGCCACTTGCTCGAACGCTCGGCGCACCCTATCAGTGAAAGCGCCGACGATGTGTTTTGACGACGATAGCGATCAAGCGGTCATTGCTGGTCGAACATCGTAGTGGCTTGTGTCGGCCGACAATGCGATGTGATTGGCAGCAGGCCCCATCGGGTGGGCTGCACTCGTTGTGTGTCGAAACCAACAATCTGTGCTGAATCAGCACAGATTTACGTATATGAAACGCAGATCTGCGCATAAAATACGCAGATGCGAACGCGACAACTAACCATGAGTGATTTGTGTGTGGTCTCTGGATACTCCAGAGACCAAATGCGTGGGCTTCTAGATGCACTTCCCGTCTACGCTAACCGTGGAGGCGAGGCGAGGGTTGCGAATGTTTTTGACGCACATGACCTGCTGGTGGTCGCTCTTTGTTGTCGGCTTGAAGCGCACTATTGTTTGAAGCGGCAAGCTGTCGCTGCTTTTGCCGCAGACATGTTTAAGGAACTGTCTGGCCCACGTTCTTTAGGTCGCAGTGCGTGCCTAGTTTTGCAATTTGATACGCCCTCAGCACGATATGTAGAAACAATTGACGAGCCGCTTGATGGGTTGATCGTTCCTTTGGCGGTCCTTTTCGATCAAGTGGACGACTATCTTCTACCAGGCAGGGTAAACACACGAGCTAAGCAGGGCGAATTGGCGCTTGGCCCTGTGAGTCTCAGGCCTGAATGGAAGGTTTCTCTAGCCGAAAGGGTACGCTTCCCGACGGTTAAGTCGGCGATGAAAGGTTAATGATGATCAACAACCAACTGCTCAAACGATCGCTCATAGAATTGGGCTACCGTAGCATTGATGTACTGGAAGACTATCGCTATGCTGCTGTAAACCTTCCAGGCCGCGGCGTCCAGCGAGTCGACGTAGCTGCATTCCTTGACGTGCCTGCCTCTTACAAAACTGCGGCTCTCGCTATAGTTCGGACGGCGGGAAACCCATTTGGGATCGAGGAAGTTGCCGCTCATCGGGCGCTTGGGGCGCCATACCTTGTAGTTCTATCCGCAACGAGTGCCGCCGCGTGGACATACACGGCGCAAGGTCCTACCAAACTGAAGGAAACGGCTGCAGATCAATGGAAGGCGCTGCTCACGGACAGTGAGTTGCGGCTTGGTCCACAAGCAGTTCGGGAACTCAAAACCGTTCGCGTGCGCCAGGAGGAATCGCAAACACCATCGCTGTTCGACCCTGCGACTCTCTATGCAGTGCAGGCCGAGACCCAGGTCGCCGTTCATGACCTTCTACAGCAATTTCTCTCGCACTTCGAAGGGGAAATTGATCGCTCTGGTTTGAATCTAGAGCGAGACTTCTCCATTCTTTTCCCATTGGTATTCAGATTCCTCGCAGGCAAGATTCTCGTGGATCGCGAAGACCCACAGGTGAAAGATTTGGATGTCAGCACTTCGGCGAGCGTATTAACGCGCATCGAAGAGCTTTACTCACTGGAGCCACTGCAGATTCTATGGAATAGTCTGAAGCGCAAACAGGTTACGGACGCGTGGAACGGATTGCGCGACGGTCTCTTTGTGCGAAACGTGGCTGCTGAGGATCTGGCCTTTGTTTATGAAAATACACTCATCTCCCCAGAGGTGAGGAGAAGGTTCGGAACCCACAGCACGCCTTCGTGTGTTGCTGACTATGTGGTCAGGTCATTGGATCTACCCTCCGGCGCGCGTGCGAAGGACTTGACTGTATATGAGCCCTTTGCGGGCTCCTGTGTGTTTCTCACGTCGGCGCTACGCCGTTTCAAAGAACTACTCCCCCCCAGTGACCTGACACCGAGGAAAGCGCACGAGCATTTTGTACGACACTTTCGTGCCAGTGAGATCGACCCGTTCGCATGTGAGCTTGCCAGACTATCCCTGATCCTAGCCGACTACCCTAACCACAACGGTTGGCAGATCGATAGCGAGAACCTGTTTGAGCGCGATGTACTGTTGGAACGCTGCAAGGCGGCAGATGTGATCTTGTGCAATCCGCCATTCGAGGATTTTGAAGCGGCACAAGATGGCCGGTCCATTCACAAACCACTTGCTGCGCTTGAGGCCATCCTGCAAGCCGAGCCCTCCTACATCGGCATCGTAATGCCTGCTGGTTTCAGTACTCATAAAAAGTACGAGGCAGCCATTAACTCAGCCGTTGCGCGCTACTGTGACGTTGAACTGCTGAAACTACCCGAAGGTATCTTCCGGAAGGCTGGAGTGGGCGCCGAAGTATTGATCGCTCAGCATCCACGCACTGCTTCTGATCAAGCCACCACGGTAAGGTTACGACTCAGCGTTGTGTCTCGTGCTGATTGGACTCAGTTTCAGCGTACGTTGCGCCCTTCAACCCAGACATCAACTGCCGTTGACCACCGACGTGCCCCAGGTCTGACAGGCTTACGGCCTCTTCGAGACCTGTGGATGGCCCTTGAACACCTCCCGAAATTGGGTAGCGTAGCCAAAGTGCACCGAGGATTGGAATGGATCAATGATCAGGCCATGGCCAGCAAAGCGCGACCTGCCGAAGGCTTCAGACCCGGACTGCATCGAAGAGCTGGAAGCCTCGATCAGTTTCGAGTCTTACAGCCGCAGTACTTGGATTGCCGTCCCGGGAAGCTTCGCGGAGGGGCGCTGAATCATGACTGGAGTCTGCCCAAAGTGATATGCACCGCTGCCAGGACTTCGCGCGGGCCTTGGCGCGTTGCTGCTGCTGTAGACCTAAATGGACTTGTCGTTTCACAACAGTTTTTTAGCATCTGGCTAAAGGAAACCGAGGGAGCGGTTCACTCTCTAACTCTTGTTCAGTTGGCTTGCATCTTAAATTCACCCATGGCAAACGCATTCAGCTATTGCCACGATACGGAGAAAAGGCTGCGTGTGAGCACGATGTTGCAGCTACCCTTGCCGTCCGCGTCAATCAGTGCCGCTGTATCGGGTCTGGTCAAGGACTACAAAGAGGCTGTCACAAACGCGGCTTCTGGTCCCCTCTTCGCCGCCGACAGTCGCTCGGCTGTGGAAATTCTGCTCGAGATTGATGCACAAATTCTGGCTGCGTATGACTTGCCGCCACGACTAGAACGTGAGCTACTTCGCTTCATGTCCGAAGGGCAGAGACCTTGTGGACACAGTTTTCAAGGTTACCCCGGCACCGAACCATCAGCAGGAGCTATTTCGTTGATCCAACGTTTGTCGATGTCATCATCTGAGCGAACCGTCGCTTGGGAGGTCATCAAGCGGCCTCTGTCGGAGGAAATTGCTGATGCCTTCGATGTTGTTTGAGTGACTGCCCATGTACCTGCTCGATACATCAGTCGTTTCAGACATAGTTAACCCCAATAGCCCTTGGCACACAGCAGCCATGAAGGCGATGCCGCCCAATGCAGACCAGGTGCAAATTTGTACAGTGACCTTCGGCGAGATGAGCTTTGGGCGCGAGATCTTATACCTTCGCAACCCACCACCAGCGCAGCAACGCCTTGACGAGGCAGATGCATTCGTCGCGGCCTTGGAGAAATTTGCAAAACCACTGCCAATCACGAACCATATCGCGCGGGAATATGCCCAATTACGAGCGGCATACGCCAGCGGTCTCGCACCAAACAGGCTGTCGAGCTGGGTCAAAAGCAAGCCTGTCGAACTTTGGCAGCAGCAAGTCCCGCCATCTATGCTAAAAATCACGGAGAATGATTTATGGATTGCAGCCGTCGCGGTAACCCATGACCTCATCCTGATGACTCGCGACAAGGACTTTGACGAGGTGAAAAAGCACTATGCCTCCCTAAAGTTGTACCGTATCCAAGCGTATGTGCTGCGACCCATTGACGGTCAGGTATAGCCCGCCCAGCGCAGTAAGAACCGGGCTCAGCTCAGGACTTGCCGCAGCATTTGCTCTTTAATTGATAGCTGCTTGCGCACGTTCCAAAAGGACTACAGGCCAATTTAAATCTCAAACCTGAGGCAAATACTGCTCCAGCAACACCTGCACCGCATCCGCTTGCAGCACATCCCGGCGGCGTTTGAGGGGGTCTCGGTCTGCCTGTTGGGCCAACCACCGTTTGAACGCCACAAACGTGGTGGGGTGTACCGTGTTCATGCGTGCCATGGCCCCGTTGGTGGCGACGATCACTGCGGAGAAGGCGGGTGAGTCCAGCAGTACGTTGGCGCGGCGGGCCTGGGCTACCCAAAAGTCTTCTTCCTCATCACTTAGCTTGATGGGGTGTGGGTCGTCGCCTGTCTGTTCTCGGCGGATGATGTCCACCTCAAAACCGTCTTTGTTGACGGCGGTGTACTTTTGATTTTTGCGCATGCGAAAGGTGGAATCCACTTTTTTGAGTACGCCCAGCATGGAACTGTCTACCCGCGCCAGCTGGGTAGAGAAAATAATGCGCTTGCGGGTGTCCCACAGCAAATCAATGTCGCGTGTGGCCAGGGCTTCTGCGTCCAGCCGCACACCAGCAGCGGCTTCATACGCATACAGGGCATGTGTGCCAACCACCCGAAAATGCTCGCTGAGATGGGTGCTGGCCAGGCGGTTAAGAAGCGCCACCACCAGCGGCTCTACCCGGCCCACGCGCAGTGCGCGGTTCATGCGCTGCTGCTGGGCCAACATCGCCTTTAGGCCCGCCAGGCGCTCGGCACTGTCGCGCTTTCTTTGCGTGAATTTGTCGTAGATGGCTTGCGTCTCGGGCGTGCGCGCACCCAGGCTGGTCTCGGCCCCGGCGGGCGTGGTGCGCACCAGGTATTTGGACTCTGGCGATGACGCTGGCCCCGCGTGCCAGTACATGCCGCCACGCACCTGGGCGGCTTCGGCAGTGGCCTCAGTAAGCGCATCGAAGACGGCAACGGCGTCGATGGTCTGGCGGGTGATGGCGGGGCTTAGTTCTTGCATTTCGGTACATTATTTAAATCTTATATTTTGTGCCGAATGTTCAATATATACAATATCTTATGGCTACTTAATTGGATAAATTTAGAGTTGTTTTTATGTTCCAGATACCCGCCGAGAAATTGGGGTCTGACTCCAATTAAATTCGATTTCCGACAGGAACGTTGAGTGAAACTGGTTTTCCCCAAGCCGTAGGGGCCTTAACCCCAAGACCGACTGAAGAGTTCATCCAAGGCGTCGGCAATCGTCTGCCCTTGATCCGCCAAAGAGCCCACATGCAAGCCCAATTGATCGAGCGAGAGCGAGACGATTTCCAGGGGGTTTAACACCACTTCGAGGCCCCCTACCTGGAACACCGGATTCATTCGAGTCCCTGCTGCGGACGACTGACCGCGCAAGCCTTGTTGCAGCACCAGGGCGCCACCACTCGCCTCTTGTAGCGGTCAAAAAGAGATGACTGCAGCAATACGAACGACGAATGGTATGGAAGCTTGCAACTGACCCTTGTTGCGATGGACGTCAAACTGCGCCATGACCGCCTACAGGGTGCAGTACTCGTCGGCGAAAGAGCCGTGATCGGACACGAAGTCGTTCCATTCTTCGGCGCAGGCATCTGCCAATTGACGACGGTTTGCATTGGCCTTTTGCTGAGCGGCAACGTATTGGGCGAGTAGCCCTTCCATCGTTGCCGACAAATTGTCGGGATAGGTTTTTGCCTGCGCAACCAAGGCTTCATTCAGGGTCAAGTTAACGGGGCGCTTGCGCGATGTTGAAACGTCAGCTTGCATCATGGATTCCATTATGCGTATCGAATGTGCATATTGTCCGCAACGGGCGGGCGCTTGGCAAGACCTTACGTGGGATTGGGGTTCTTTATTTCGATAGCGGCTCGTTGCTGTCAATGGGCGACTGAACCAGCAGCTTTGCCCCAACTGGCAAGTCGGCGAGCCGCACAACTTCCCCGGCGCCGAGCGTGCGGTCAGGCTTGAAGCCATCTTCAACATGCTTGTCAAAGGCCCCAGCGCGCTGCCAGCGCAGCGTTACATCACAGGGGTGTTGCCCTCCCAGCTTCACATCAATCTCAAACGACGGCCAGTGCGATGGCACTCTGGGCGAGATGCACAGCTCGCCTTGCCGCACGCTCAGGCCTAGCAGGGTCTCTAGCGCTGCGCGGTGTAGCCATGCTGCCGAGCCGGTGTACCAGCTCCAGCCGCCTCGGCCCAGGTAGGGGGCTGCGCTGTACACGTCGCCTGCCAGCACATAGGGCTCCAGCTCATACAGGGGTCCAAGCGTGGGGTGCTGGCTGCGATGTGCGGGGCTGATGGCTTTGAAGCTGGCCCAGGCTGCATCGCTATTGCCGTTTTGAGCGCCCGTCATCGCTTGCGCCATCATGGCCCAGACGGCGGCGTGCGAATACTGGCCGCCGTTTTCGCGTACGCCGGGCGGATAGGCCTGGATGTAACCTGGGCTGTTGGCTGAGTTTTGAAAGGGTGGTGTTAGCAGGCGCAGCAGGTTTCCGTTTTTACTGTCTTGACTGTCATTGTTGTCGGCATCAATGAGTTGCTGGTTCATCGCTTGCATGGCGGGCTGTATGAACTGGTCGGTCGATGCACCCGACAGCACGGCCCACGCTTGCGCAATCAGGTCGATTTTGCATTCGTCGTTGGTGCTTGAGCCCAGCGCTGCGCCGTTGTCAAAAAACGCGCGTCTAAACCACTGGCCGTCCCAGCCGTGGGTGTGCAGGGCTTCTATCCAGCCGGTGCGGGCGTTCAACCATTTATCGGCGCGTGCGGGCTCGCCCCTGGCTTTTGCAAGTGGTGCAAAGCTGGCCACCACGCTGCATAAAAACCAGGCCAACCAGACGGATTCGCCTTTGCCTTCATGGCCCACGCGATTCATGCCGTCGTTCCAGTCGCCGCTGCCCATCAGCGGCAGGCCGTGGGTACCCGTGGCCAGGCTGCGGTCTATGGTGCTGGCGCAGTGCTCGTAGACCGATGCCGTTTGCTCAGCTACCTCGGGTGCGTAGTAGGCATCTTCTGCACCGTCGGGGATGGCGGGGCCGATAATAAAAGCCACCGACGCATCGAGCACCGCTGTATCGCCTGTCACGTCTATATAGTGCGCACAGGCAAACGGCAGCCACAGCAGGTCGTCGCTGAAGTGCGTGCGCACGCCTTCGCCGCCGGGTGCGTGCCACCAGTGCTGCACGTCGCCCTCGGCAAACTGGCGCGATGCATTGAGCAAGATTTGGCTGCGCAGCCGCTGCGGGTCAAGCACCGCAAAGGCCATGCTGTCCTGCAATTGGTCTCTAAAACCAAACGCGCCGCCGGCCTGATAAAAACCGGCCTTGGACCACAGGCGCGAAGTGAGCGTCTGGTACAGCAGCCAGCGGTTGACGAGTGCGTCAAACAAGGGGTCTGGCGTACGTACCTGAATCTGCCCGAGCAGGCCAGACCAGAATGCTTTGACCGTGATTAATGATTGCGTGACTTTGGCTATAGCCTGCACTGCATCAGTCTGCAACCAGCTGCGTGCAAGCTGCTCTGCACTGGCGGCACCGGGCGCATGGCCGAGCATAAAAGTAAAGCTCATCAGCTCGCCCGCAGCGACGCTGAAATCGCTGGCGACCGCGCCGCAGGGGTCAAGCCCGCTGCCGTGGCGCAGGCCCAAGGTGTTGGGCAGTGTGAGCTGGCCTTTGACATCAAAAAACTCGCTGCGATCACAAGTCCATTGCACCAGACCAGGCAAACCTTTAAGCGCCAAAAACGCGGTTGCGCCACCAAAGCCTGCGCGGCTTTCGCGTTGCTGTGCCATCACCACAGGTAGCTGTGGCAAGCCTGCGCTGTTCCAGGTTTGCACCGTGCGGCGATTGGTCAGTGACTCACCCATTTGCCACTCCACCATGGCCAGAGCCCGCAACTGCCGGCTGCGCGTACCGCCGTTGCGCAGTTGCACATGTACCAGCTTCACGCTAGCGTGCGTATCTGCAAAAAACGTGGTTTGTATTTCAAGCTGCTCATGCGTCGCTTCAAAAACACTGTAGCCCTGGCCGTGGCGCACCTTGTGGCTGACGATGACTGAATCCGCATTGCAAGGTGGTGTGAGGTGTAGCCATTGCTCAGACAGGGCATCCTGCAACAGGTAATGCTCGGCGCGCGGGTCTTGCACCGGGTCATTGCTCCACGGCGTGAGCTGGTGCAGGCGGCTGTTGATGGCCCAGGTGTAGCCGCTGCCCGCTTCAGAAATCTGAAAGCCAAAGTCAGCGTTCGATATGACATTGACCCAGGGGCGTGGCGGGCTGTGCTGCGCATCAACTTCAAATATAAATTCGCCCGTGGCGGCATCAAACCGACCCTGCGGCTTAAGGGGTGGTGCGGCAGCAGTGACAGAAGCACTGGAAGAAGCGCTGGACGATAAAGACAGCAAAGACAGCGATGACAGCGATGACGGCGATGACGGCGATGACGGCGATATCGTTTTGTCTGCAACGCGCTGCTGGCTCCACACCTCTCGCAGTGCGGTGACCTGTGTCTCCAGCGGCCTGCCATCGGCGGTAAAGATCACTCTAGCATGGGCTGCCAGCGCAGTTTTTTCGGTGCTTGAAACCTCGTGGTCGCGTAGCAAATAAAAGCCCGCTACATCGCTGGGCGGAAAGCTGTTCTGCACCTTCTGGTTCAGTCTGTCACGCTGCGCCTGTATCTCACGGTGCAGGGGTGACAGGTAAGAGTTGGCTTCGCTATTCAGCACCACCACGTCGGTTGCCAGGCCGCCAAAGCTCCACCACGGCTGCGCGTGCAGCAGCGACTGCACCAGCCCCAGACCTTCGCTGGAGTGAATGCGCACCAGCACGATGGGCTTGTCACCCGACAGACCAAAGCGCCACAACAGGCGCTGGTCTACGGGCGCGGCATCGGGGCGGGTAGGTGAGGCGGCATCAAGCTTACCGTGAGAGGTAGCGCGCGGGCTGGTATACATCAGCGCGGTGGTCAGGTCTTGCAGGGCGGCGCTTTCATCCACGTCTAGCCCCAAGTCGCGCAGGCGCACCTGTGCCAGCGTGGCCGCCATGCGGGTGGCGCGCTCAACGTGCATGGGCTGCAAATATTTGTCGATGCGGGCGATCAGGTCTTCCTTGTTTTGCGCCGCCGCAGTCGCAAAGCTCAGGCGTGCAATTTCGCCCGCCGCAATGCGCACGGTGACGCGCAGGCAGGCCACTGGGTCGAGGCCATTGATGGGGCTGGATCTATTCATCCACGCCTGTTTGTCAAGCGCAGGTTGCGCGCGCTCACGGTTGCGCCCGAGAAAGGTACGCCGGTCTGCGGTGCAATCAACGCTGACGATGTGGGCATCTGCTTCAGCCAGAAAATGCGCGGCGGACAACACAGCATCACCATGCAGGCGCGGGCGGCGCGAGAGCAGCATGGCGCGCCACTCGGGGCGCCAGGCGGTTTCAATAAACAGGTTTGAAAAAGCCGGGTGCGCCTCGTCGGCGCGCGCTTCTGCTAGTGCTACTTCAAAGCATGAAATCACTTCATAGATGATGGTCGACTTGCCCAGGTTGTACAGGGTGACGGTACGCAGTTCGGTGTCGTCTTCGGGGCTGACGAGCACCGTTGTTGTGGTTTCCAGCTCATCCGATTTGCTTTTGAAAAGTACCCGATCGGCCAGAAAGCGTGCCGTGTAGCTCCAGCGCGGGTGCGGCGCGGGGTGTGATGTGAGTGAGCTGACCGGGCCATCGCCCTGTGGCCGGACATACACAAAGGTGCCGTACTGGTCGCGCAGCAAGTCGTCGCGCCAGCGGCTGATGTTATGATTTTTCCATCTGCTGACACCCGCACCATTGGCACGCAGTGCCACGCTGTACTGACCGTTTGACAGCAGGTGCGTGGGCTGCCACTGCTTTGCCAGCGGGTCGATTTTTCGCGACTGGAAAGCGTTGGCCTGTAGGTCTTCAGCAAGGTCAGGCAGGCTGCGCGGATTGGCCGATCTGATGATTTTCCGTGGGCAGCGCTCATGCAAAAGCGACTCAAAAGCCCGCACCAATGGTGCGTCAGAAAACCAGCGCTGTGGTGCTTGGCCGCACAGCACATTGCACAGCGCCACCAGCGACATGCCCTGGTGGTGCGCCATGTAGTTTTTGACTACGCTGAAAGGTTCTTCGTGTGGCTGGCGCGAGGCGGTGAAGTCAATCGCGTCCATAAAACCAAACTGGAATTTATCATTGCCACGGCTTTGCAATCTCTCCAGTCGGCGCAAGTTGTTAACTGCTTCATGTGGCGTAAACATGGCGGCCATCACGCTGGCGTAGGGTGCCACCACATGCTCGGCGGTGGGGGTGCGGCGCAGTGCCAGGCGCGGCACGCCGAAGGGTGAATATTGATAGGCCAACGAGTGGTCTTGCGCAAAATAAGCTGACTCTGATATGCCCCAGGGCTGGCCCTGTTGGTGGCCAAACACCTGCTGCTCGGCGACGGCTGCGCTGCCCGACATACGCAGCAAGCCGTTATCAGGCTCTTGCATGACCAGCGAGGGCATGAGGTATTCAAACATCGAACCGGCCCACGACTTGAGCCCCGGCGTTACACCGACCGACAGGAAGACGCGGCCCAGCGCCATCCAGTGGCGCTGCGGCACATCGCCCTTGGCAATTGCCAAAAAGCTTGCCAGACGCGACTCAGATGCCAGCAGGTCGTAGTAGCTGACATCCAGCACATGCTTATGCACGCGCAAGCCGATATGAAACAGATGCCGCTTGGCGTTGTACAAGCCACGAAAGTTCATGTCCATGCACAGGGCATTGCACTGCGCGGCAATCAAGGCCAGCGCACGTTTTTCGTCCATCGTGCTGTCGGCCTTGCATGCTAGGGCTTTGCAGCTACCGGCCACGGCCAGCAGGTGGCCCGCCAGGTTGCCGCTGTCAACAGTGGACACGTAAGCGGGTAGCAATATATCAAGCGTTTCGGTCTGGTACCAGTTGAACAAATGCCCGTCGTGTTTGGGCAGGCGCTCTAGCGTTGCCAGCGTGGCCTGCAGGCGGTTGACCAGCTCGGTGGTCGTGATCCAGCCAAATTGCCGCGCGCAGGAAACTGACAGCAAGTACAGGCCGATGTTGGTTGGCGATGTGCGGTGTGCCAGCGTTGGCTCGGTGTCAACTTGCAGGTTGTCTGGTGGCAGGTAGTTGTCTTGCGGGCCAACGCAGTGTTCAAAAAAGCGCCAGGTGTCGCGCGCCAGTTCCAGCAGGTAGGCTCTTTCGTCGGCGTTGATGCGGCTGGCCCGGTGTTGCCGGGGCGGGCAACTGGCCCACCACGCGGCAACTGGTGCCAGTGCCCAGATCAAAAACAGGGTCACACCCGCAATCGGGTAGGGGCTGCCTGACGCTGGTATTGCCGCCGCTGCAGCAAGCGCCATACACACCAGCGATGCCAGCCAATGCCTGCGCACAAACGAGGCCAGTGAATATTTTGCGGCTACCTGCGCCTGTGCCGCAGTTGTCCATTGCAGCAGGTGTTTGCGGCTTACAGCCAGCCGCCACAGCGTGCGTGCAATCGCATCGAGCAACATGCCAGAGTTGACCGCCAGTTGCGTAAACAACCACGCACTGGCTGCAAACGCACGCCACAAATCGACCATGCCGACATGGAAAAAGTGCATCAGCACAATGTGGCTGCGTGTGGGCACCAGGCCTGCAAGCGCACCCAGCAGCGGCCCCGTCAAAAAGGCAGCCAGCACCACGGCAATGGCCTTTGAAATCGGCAGCGCACCGGTAAAAACAATCCACACTAGCAAGGCAAGAGAGCTAGGTACCACCAGCGAGCGCCGCAGGTTGTCGAGCATTTTCCAGAGGCCGAGTTTGTCAATACCGTAGCGTCCGGGCTTGCACATCAGCGGCAGCAATTGCCAGTCGCCGCGCGTCCAGCGGTGCTGGCGTGAAGCGTCCACGCCCGAGTGGTGCGGGTGGTCTTCAACCAGCACCACGTCGCTCACATAAGCGCAGCGCGCAATCGTGCCTTCAAGCAGGTCATGGCTGAGGATGGACTCATCTACAAAACGCTGGCTTAGTGCCGCATGCACGGCCTGAACATTGAGCAAACCCTTGCCGGTGAAGGTGCCCAAGCCAAACAAGTCCTGGTACAAATCAGACGTGCCGCTGCTGTACGGGTCAATGCCGCACTGGCCGGCAAACAGGGTGTGAAAAGGTGAGCGCTCTTCAAGCCGCGGCAAGGGCGTGACCACGCGCGGCTGCAAGATGCCGTAGCCACCCGTGACGCGGCGCGTAGCCTTGTCGATATGCGGCGCGTTCAATGGGTGTGCGGCAATCGACACCAACTCGCGCAGGGCGGCCGGCTGCAGGCCGGTGTCGCTGTCGAGCGTGAGGATGTAGCGAATGCCTGGCGCTAAAACCATGCCATCGGCAAAGTGAAAGTCGCCTGCGTAGGCCTTGGATGTGGTGCTATGCACGATATGACGTGCCGTGCTGTTTTGAGGGTCTTCAGCGATGTAGCGGATCAGCGATTCAAGCTTGCCGCGTTTGCGTTCCCAGCCTATCCAGCGGGCCTCGGTGCTGCACCAGATGCGTGAGCGGTGAATAACCAGAAAGCGCGGAGCCTCATTTGCTGTGGCTTCTGCTGCGGGGTATTCAATGTTGAGTGCATTGACTTGCGCAATGGCTTCATTGAGCAGTGCGTTGTCTGCGGGCATCGATGCCTGGTCTGCATCCGTCCAGTCGGTGAGCAGCGCAAACTGGGCGTTGTTCTCGGGGTTGGCCAGCCAGTGCAAGCGTAGCCGCTCGGCGAGTTCATGCGTTGCGGTGCTGGATGTCAACATGCACGGCATCACCACCAGCACGCGGTGCTCAGGCGCAATGCCACACGAAAAGTCCAGCCGGGGCATGGACTTTACGCGGGTTGACTCGGCAATCACGCGGTGTATCACGGCCGCTACCGCTTCTGATGCAGGCAGCATCATGAGCATCAATGCAATCCACGCAGGCCAGCTTGCCAGGCTGCTCAAGTGGTCTAAGTGCAGATGCGGCTCACCGTGCGTAGCCCGCGCTGTCAAAGCCAGAACGGCCAATGTGCCCAGCGCCAGCGCGAACAAGTACGCCGTCAAGCGCCCTGATCGCTGTAAGCGCCGTATGCCCCGTATGCCCGTTTCTAACGGCGATTGGCTGCCGGGTGATTTGCCTTCGCCGTCAAACTGACTTTGCAACGAAGCCAGCAGTGCGCTCTTGCCTGGGCCAATCAGGTGGTAGGCGGCTGTGGCCTGGCCACTGTCGTTGTCTGTTTGGGTATGCGTTGCCGCAAAGCCTTTCGCGCACTGCACTACGGCGTTCGCTACCGCCAGTTCAGACACGCCCGTGTCACGCGCCATTTTTTCCATGGCCTGTGTGATTTGCTGGCGCGTACCTTCGCTTTCCATTGCAAAGTTGGGCGACTGGCCAAGCACCCGCAGCGAACGGCTGACGGGTTCTATCAACTCAATCCACTCCAGCTGGCCAATCAGTCGCAGGCTGTCGATGATGTTGCTGATGGTCAGGGTGGCCGACACTTGGCTCGTCTGGCTGGCTTCAATCAGCGCCAGCCCGTTGGGGCAATGCGCCTGCGTCCAGCGCGCCAGGCTGGCTGATGCGTCGGCTGGCTGGTCTGGCATACGCTGCCATAGCGGGGTCAAAAAATGACGCTCTAAACCGCGCCCTTGCATCAGCAGCAAGAGGTCATCCAGGTCGTCATCGCGCAGCGGTGTTTTGCTGTCCCACACCGCATGGGCGGCTTCACGCGCGGCTTTGCTCTCGGCAATCTGGTCAGCCACCCGACGCAGGTTTTCAAGCAACACCACGCGCAGCGTGGTCGGCATGGCCCACAACTCGCCAAGGTTTAACTCGCTGACTTCCTGATAGGCATCGAGAAAGGCCGTAAATAACAATGGGTCGAGCACGCTATCGGTGTGCGCCACGTAAGCCCAGGCGATGCCATAAACGCGGGGCAGACCTTCAAGTGGTTTGCCCGTCAGCTTGGGCAGGTCGGCATAGTAGCGGCGCGGAACGCCTTCGTGAATTTGCTGTAGCTGCGCCTCGACCAAGTGAAAATTATCCAGCAGCCAAACAGCTGCGGGCGTGACGTACTGACCGCTTTGCGAAATGGCGGCAACGTAGTCATAGGCTTGCCGCAGCGCCGCGATATTCTCATGTACACGCGGGAAAAATGACGAGCCTATGTAAGAGGCAAAAATACCTTCTGACCGCCGGGTGCTTTTCTTGACAGTCTGCGCCTCAGCCAGGCTGCGGCCATGCTGCTCAAAACGCTGCGCGCCAAAAAGCTCAGCACGTATGAGTGGTTCAGTTTCGCCCGTGCGGACGGCCAAAATTTCTCTGGCGAACGAACTTAGGCTGTCTAGCTTGTTGAGTACTGAGGCGGCCAAACCTTCACACCACGCCCGTCGTCACCAGCAAAACCGCCACAATGACTGCGGCGGTCACCATGCGCGACGTGAGCAAGGCATGCCCCAATTCCAGCGCTGCGTGGAGACCGAAAAACCGGCTTCGGGTTTTGGCGCACTCGCTCATGTGCGACGCAAGCGCTGCCGTATCAGGCGAAACAAAATCAGGTGATCCGCTGCCCTGCGAAGTGTGAAAAGAACGGGTAGTGGAAAACGTCATCATGATGTCTGGCTCCGGGGCTGAAGAGGTTTCGAAATGGGACAGAAGCGTGGCAACCCTGCGCACGACTAACCTTCGATTCATCCTACGGAGATACCCGAGTAAAAGGCATCAGACGATGCCGAACTTGCTATAGGACGGGGCCTACAGTTGGTGGGGGGTATTCTCTAGCCGGTATTCCGCAGCCCAGCCGAAATCCCGTTGATCGAGATATGAATGCCGCGCTGCACTCTAGCGTCGGTTTGGCCTTCTCGGTAGCGGCGTATCAGTTCTACCTGCAGATGGTTGAGCGGGTCTATGTAGGGGAAGCGGTGGCGTATGGAGCGCTTTAACGCTGCGTTGCCGGCCAGCAGGTGTTTTTCGCCAGTGATTTGCGCCAGTGCTTCTACCGTACGGTGCCACTCCAGCTCAATCGCGGTGAAGATTTTCTTGCGTAGTTTCGCGTCGCTCACCAGCTCTGAATAGCGTGATGCCAGTGCCAGGTCGCTCTTGGCCAGCACCATGTCCATGTTGCTTAACAGGGTGCTGAAGAAGGGCCACTGCTTGTACATTTTTTGCAGCACAGCCAGCAGCTCTTTTCTTTCTGCTGGTGTTTTTCCTGCAGCCAGATACTGTGCAATGGCCGAGCCAAAGCCGTACCAGCCGGGCAGCGTCAGGCGGCACTGGCCCCAGCTAAAGCCCCAGGGTATGGCACGCAGGTCTTCGATTTTTTGAGTGGCCTTGCGGGAAGCTGGGCGTGAACCGATATTGAGCTCTGCGATTTCTCCTATCGGTGTGGAGCTGAAAAAATACTCAGTAAAACCCGGTGTGTCGTACACCAGCGCCCGGTAGGCGGCCATGCTGGCGGTAGAGATTTCTGCTGCGGCTTGCAGAAAAGCTTTGGTGGCTGGCTTGGTGGGTTGCAGCAGCGTGGCCTCCAGCGTGGCGGCTACCAGTGTTTCTAAATTACGTCTACCGATTTCGGGGTTGGCGTATTTGGAGCCAATCACTTCGCCCTGTTCAGTCAAACGAATTTGCCCGCGCACCGTGCCTGGCGGTTGCGCCAGAATGGCCTGGTAGCTGGGGCCACCGCCACGGCCTACGGTGCCGCCACGGCCGTGAAACATGCGCAACTGAATATTATGAGAGTTCTCTAGCTCATCAAACAATTCCACCAGTGCAATCTCGGCGCGGTACAGCTCCCAGTTGCTGGTGAAAATGCCACCGTCCTTGTTGCTGTCTGAGTAGCCGAGCATGATGTCCTGCTCTGCGCCGCTGCGTTTGACGAGTTGCGCAATGCCCGGCAGCGCATAAAACTCGCGCATGATGGGCGCTGCGTTACGCAGGTCTTCAATGGTTTCAAACAGCGGCACGACTATGAGGTCGTTAGTTGCGTTATCTTCCAAAATACCTTTGAACAAGCCAACTTCTTTTTGCAGCAGCAGCACTTCAAGCAAATCACTGACGGTTTCGGTGTGGCTGATGATGTAGTGGCGAATCGCCTCTTTGCCAAAGCGGGCGCGTGCCGTGAGTGCGGCTTCAAAAATCGCCAGCTCGCCCTGTGTATGGACTGAATAGTGGCTGCCTACCACGCGCAGCGGCCGTGCATCATTGAGCAAACACATCAGTAGCGCACGCTTGGCGAATTCGTCAAGGCTTGCGTAAGCGGGCGCTACTCGCGCAACGGCCAGCAGCTCGGCCACGACTTCTTCGTGCTTGTCAGAGCTTTGGCGCAAATCGACGGTGGCGAGGTGAAAGCCAAACACATCAACCGCACGAATCAGCGGGCGCAGGCGTTGGGCGATCAATGCCTCGCCGTGGTTGGCGCGCAGTGACGCTTCGATGGTGCGCAGGTCGGTCAGAAAATCTTCTGATCTGGCATAAGGATTTTGCGGTGCAACCGCGTGGCGTGCGGCATCGCTACCGCTCAGGCTTTTGAGGGTGGTGGCCAGGCGCGCGTACACGCCCGTCAGTGCGCGGCGGTAGGGTTCGTCCTGGCGGTGCTCGTTGGTGTCTGGCGAGCTTTCGGCCAAGGTGCGCATGGCTGGGCTGACATCTACCAGCGTGGCGGACAGCGAGAGCTCGCCACCCAGTGAATGTACCTCGGTCAGGTAGTGGCGCAAGGCGACTTCGGCTTGCCGGGCCAGGGCATAGTTGAGCGTATCGGCGCTGACGTTGGGATTGCCATCGCGGTCGCCGCCTATCCATTGGCCCATGCGCAGAAAGCTGTGCACGGCATGGTTGCCCAGCTCACGCTCCAGGTTGGCATAGAGCTTGGGTATCTCGCGCAGAAAAGTCGCTTCGTAATAGCTCAGTGCATTTTCAATTTCGTCAGCCACCGTCAGCTTGGTAAAACGCAGCAGGCGGGTTTGCCAGAGCTGCATCACGCGGGCGCGAAGTTGTGCCTCGTTCGCGGCCAGTTCGCGCGGCGTGAGTGCGTCTTTGGCGGCACGTGCCGGGCTGACGGCCGTCATCGCCAGGGCCAGTGCCTTGATCTCGTCACGCGACGTGAGCAGCTGTGCAATGTCGCGCTCGGCATCCAGAATACTTTTGCGCTGCACTTCGGTCGGGTGCGCGGTGAGCACCGGCGAGACAAAGCTGCGTGCCAGCGTGTGGGCTATGGTTTTTGGCGCTATGCCGGCCCAGCGCAGGCGTGCCAGGGCGACTTCAATGCTGCCTTCCTGTGTGTCGCCGGCACGTTCATGGATGGCACGGCGGCGGATGTGGTGGCGGTCTTCAGCCAGGTTGGCGAGGTGGCTGAAATAGGTGAAGGCGCGGATCACGCTAAGGAAACTCTGCAAAACTCCGTGACTTTTGTGCAATAAGTCCTTGCCGAAAACCTGATATTGCTATAAAATACATAGCATGAAACAAACCGCCTTGCACCTCGATCTCAACCTCAAGAAAAC
>Ga0335396_10001329_pt1 | contig 31948 bp, 35 predicted proteins | sample FRY02_FD_205743 | JGI IMG/M metagenome (GOLD analysis project Ga0335396, IMG submission 205743) | Freshwater microbial communities from Lake Fryxell liftoff mats and glacier meltwater in Antarctica - FRY-02 (spades assembly) (version 2) | ecosystem: Environmental > Aquatic > Freshwater > Ice >... | reverse complement strand
CAAATCGAGTCGAAACCTTGCCAAATCAAAGAAAAAAGAGGAAAAACCAACCAAGTCCAAAGTGTCATGAATGTTGGCACAACGACCTAACCGCCCCGGTGTCATCTTTCATTGGCTCAACACGCCGCCTCTGCCGCCACCTTCCGGTAGCGCGCCAGACTGTAGGAAAGATCAATGTCCCCATAGGTCGCCAGCGTGGCGTTGCGGCTGATGGCGTTCAGGGCCCGGAAAATGGGCATCTTCCAGCGCTTCACTACAAAGTCGGTGATCACAAACCGTCCCTCCGGCTTGAGCAGCCGCTTGATGTGCCGGAAGAACCGCGGACGGTCGAAGTGAAAGATGCACTCCACCGCGAAGATCACGTCAAATGGCTCCTCAAACTGCAGCTCGTTCGCGTCCATGTGGATGAACTCGATGGTGTTGCCGTTCTTCGCCTGCACCCTCTCGCGGGCCCGCGCCAGTTGCCGTTCCTCGATGTTCACTCCGATGAGATGGCTGTCTTTCACCAGCTCGTTGAGCATCTGAATCGTCCCCCCGAACCCGCAGCCCACATCAAGAATGCGGATGCCATCACGCAACGGGGCTTCCAAGACGGTCTTCTTGGTCAGCGCATCCGCCGCCTCCACAAAGGAATCAATACTGCCATCCGCCTTCGCCGGATCCTCCCAATAACCCCAGTGGACATTTTTGCCGAAGGCCCGGCACCACTCCTCGTCGCTTCCAATCAGCTTGAACAGCTCATCGAAATAGGGGATCCCACCTTCAGTCTCGCTCATCGTCAGTAATCCCACCGGGCTGAAACAAGGAAGGCGTGGTGCTCGCTGTCATACCGGCCATTGCTCGGCAGCACCGAGTCGTTCACATCATACTCCGACCAGGCATACTGGTAGGCCCCGCTCATGGTGACCTTGTCAAACTTGTAGCTCAACCCCACGTTGAGCGACTGCAGGTTCGAGTCGGGCACGGCTGGATTGTAGAAGAGGTCCGGCACGGATGCCTCGTTGTAAACATAGCCGAAGTGCAGCTGGCAGCGGTCATCCACCTGATAGGAACCGCCCACTTCGTAGATGAAGGAGGACTCATATTCAAAGGGCACCGGCACCGGCATCCCCCCCAGTCCATCGCCGTTCAGGGTCAGCGTGTTCAGGCTGTCCCAATCCACCCACTCCACGTTCGCCTCCACGTCAAAACGATCATTCACCCGATAGCGGTAGCCGGCCGCCACGGTCTGCGGCGTGTTGAAATCAATGCCCGCCGATCCATCCGGCAGGCCGAAGCCCTCCGGCGAAGAGGACACATCCCCCTTCAGATCGAACTCCGCCGCCGAACGATAGGTCAGGCCGAAGGAGTGTGCTTCACAGGGTTTCCAGAGCAGGCTGAGCGTCCAAACCAAGTCCGTCCCGTCGCCTTCAAACTTCAGAGTATCGTTCGGAAAGGGACTCAGGGCGTCGTCGATGCCCCGCTTCAAGGTCACATTCGCGTAGTCCAGCCCCACCCCACCGCCAATCGAGAGTGTCTCGGTCAGCGCATAGGAAAGCACCGCCGACAGGCGGACATACTTCAGATCGGCCTCAATCGCCACATCCCGGAAGACGGTGTCGTTGTCCCACTCCGTCCCCAGACCGAAGGGTGCGGTCAGACCCAGTCCATAGGCCATCTTCTCGTTCAGCGGTTGCGCATAATAGAGGTGCGGGACCGCCTTCAGACCCCGGTCGGTCTTGTAGTGCTCGCCGTCGAGATCCGCATCGTGATCATATCCCAGATAAACGGTGTAGAGTCCGAACTCGCTCGTCGGCCCCTCCAGTTGGGTGAGGCCCGCCGGATTGTAGTGCACCGCTGCCGCCGAGTCCGCAGTCGCCACCCAAGCATTGCCGCGTGCGGTGGCCTCCACGCTTTGATTCGGCAGGAAAAACCCCACCGCCCAGACCGGCGAACTGCTCAGGCCCATCATCGCCGTTAGGAGCACAGCTCCGCTTGTCCGCCGATTCGAGAACTCTGTCATGGGTGGACCATAATGCTTAAGATGTCTTAAGCACAAGCTAATTAACCCTACATTTCATGCGGGTCCGCATATCTCCGGCCAGAGTTCACCCCTAATCCACGAAGCGCGACCAAAAGAGCTCGTTCCCAACCAGGTCTGCCGCCAGTTCCTCGTAGGGGTCGCTCGGTGCGCGCTCCACCCGGGAGACGTCGAAGCCGATCCGCAGCCGACAACCGCCACTCTGCGGTTCGGGAAGGAAATCGAAGATGCAGCCGAAATGCGCCAGGCGCAGGAAACCACCGATGACCTCCAGGGCGATCTGCGAAGGCTCCTCCGCCGATGTGCTCATGGCTGGCTGCAGGAGCTTCCGCAAGGGCCGCGCCGGGAAGGCGATCTCCAACCCCGAGAGGCATTCCTCCAAACGCACCGGGCCCTCTCCTTCCCCGGCTTCCACCAGGCTGTTCAAGAGCCCCCCCACCACGATCCGCATGCCTTCAGCAGGTCCGGGCCAGTCCGGGGGCGTGGCCCGCGGGGCCGCCCACACGATCCTCCCCTCGCTCACCTCCACCGTCGCCTCCAACACCTCCCGCACCGAGCAGCGCTTGTCAAAGGACAGCGCGGCAGGCTCGGTCAAATTCTCCGGCAGGGAAGACGCCACCGATCCAAGAAACGACAAATGCCGCCGATAGAGCTCCCGCCATGACAAGCCCTCCGCCGCCACGCTCTCCGCCGCACGATCCCGCTGATCCTCCGCCAGCCGCACCACCGCCTTGAGGCCTTCCCCCACGTGGCGCAGTCGGCCATCCCGAAAGACGGAAAGCGCGGCCAGAGACATGATGCGGTCCGAGGCCGCCAAAATCTCCACGCTCATCATCTTTTGCCGGATCAGCTCCTCCCGCTCCAAACGCACCATGTAAAGCTCCATGGCCCGCTGCAGGGTCACCTCCAGCTCGGGCACCTCCCAGGGCTTGGTAATGTAGCGATAGATGCCCCCTTTGTTCACGGAATCCACCGCCGCATCGATATCCGCGAAAGCGGTGGAAAGTATCCGCACCACATTCGGCTTCAAGAGCGCCACCTTCTCCAAAAATTGCGTTCCCGACTCGTTGGGCATCCGTTGGTCGGTGATGACCACTCCAATCTCGTCCTGATACTCCCGGAATCGTTCCAATCCCGCCACCCCGTCCTCGGCGAGGACGATGCGGAACACATTTCCAAAGAGTTTGGCGAAGTACTTTCGCGTCTTCGCCTCGTCATCCACGAAGAGGACGAGGTGCTGTCGGTAATCCAAGGTCTGTTGGCTCATTGTCTGCGGTTGGCTCCTTCCATATGCTCCGTTCCGGAGGATTCCGGAGACTCGGCGGTTTCTTCTGCGTCTTCTTCTTCTTCGTCGTCGTCGGGTTCGGGGGGGAAGTGAATGGTGAACTGCGTGAATCGATCCAGTTCGCTGGTCACCTCGATGCTGGCTCCGTGAGACTCTAGAATGCGGTGACAAATGCTCAAACCCAAACCCATTCCTTCGCCCACTTCCCGTTTCGTGAAAAATGGGTCGAACAGAACCTCTACATCCTCCGCAGAGATTCCGCAACCATTGTCCCTGATCGACACAAAAACCCTTCCATCAGGCTCCTTCCCGGTCTTCACCACGATGGTCGGCTCCTCACCCCTCTTTCGCGCCACCGTCACCGCCAGCGCGCTATTCTGCAGCAGGTTGACGAACACCTGGCACAACTGATTGTCATTCCCAGACACCTCCAAGCCTTCCACAATGTCCGCTTCATAGGAAATTCCCTGTAAATCGTGGCTCACCAGACGCCGCGACGACTCCAGCACCGACCCCAGCCCCACATCGAAGCGGTGCGCGGTCTCCCCTTTCGTGAAGGAACGCAGGTCGCTGATGATCCGAATCACCCGACCCACTCCTTCCTCCGCATCCCCCACCGTCTCCATGTAGTCCTCGCGCTCCTCCTCGGGCAGATCGTCCACGTAGATGCGCAAGGCATGCAGGGCCGTTTTTGCGTAGTTGAGCGGATTGTTCACCTCATGCACGATCCCCGCACTCATCCGGCCCAGGGAGGACAACTTCTCGGCGTGCAGCAGCTGCGCCTCGTTCGCCTTGATCTCCTGCAGAGCGAGCCCCAACTCCCGGTTCTTGATGTTCAACTGACGCTGGTAGCGCTGTCCGTCCAGCAGATTGACGATCCGCACCCGTAGCTCCGCCGTGGAGAACGGCTTGGTCAGGAAATCACTGACGCCAGCCTCCAAGGCTTGAATGCGCGACGCGTCATCGGCCCGTGCCGTCACCAGCACGATGGGCAGCTGGGAGGTCCCTTCGCTCTCCCGAAGTTTCCGGGTCAGGGTGATCCCGTCCATTTCCGGCATCATCATGTCCAACACCGCCAGGCTCGGCTGCATTCGCTGCGCCAACTCCCACGCTTCCGCCCCGTCCTTCGCCTCGAACACCTCACAACCCAACTCTTCCAGTTCGCTCCGCAGAAAGGCCCGCAGGCCCGCCTCGTCATCCGCGATCAGAATTCGCTCCCGATCTCCCCGCGCCCCACCCCCCGCCTTTCTCAACAACAACTCGCGGGGCTCCCGCGCCATTGGGGCCACCGCCGCCCCCTGCAACCGCGCCCTCGTGTGCAGCTCATCAAAGGCATCCTGCCTCGTGATCGCCTCCCCCTCATCCGCCTCGCTCTCCCTCTCCGGCACGGCCACCAGCGGAACGGTCAGGCTAAAGGTGGTCCCTTTCCCATAGTCGCTCTCGATCCCGACCGTGCCATCCATCGACTCGGTCAGGCTCTTCACCAGAGCCAGACCAATCCCCACCCCCTGATGCTTGCGCCGCATTGAGGAATCCGCCTGCCAGAATCGCTCGAAGGCATTCTGGACCTGATCCTTGGTCATCCCTTCCCCGGTGTCCGCGACCGACAAGCGCAGGGTGCTCTCCTGCACATCCGCCTTCATCTCCACCCTCCCGCCGGGCGGAGTGAATTTCAGGGCGTTCACCGCGAGGTTCAGGACGATCTTCTCCAGGCGGTCCCGATCCAGATACACCTCCCGCTGTGCCGCTTCGTTCGAACTCCAGGTCAGCGCCACCGTGTTGCGATCCGCCATCGGTCCCAGATTCCGACCGAGGCCTTCGAGAAAAATCGCCGGCCGAAAACGCTCCGGCCGCATCTTCATCTCCTCTGTGTCCAGCTTCACCAGATCCAGCAAGTCGTTGATCAATCGAAGCAGGCGCAAACCATTGTCCTCCAAGGAATCCACCATCTGCATGAGGGTCTCGTCCCCCTGCACCGCAGCACTCCCCCGCAACTTCTCCACGGGAGCCAGAATGAGCGTCAATGGCGTCCGCAGCTCATGGCTGATGTTCGCAAAAAACCGGGTCTTCGCCTCGTCCAGAGCCTGCAAGCGCTCATGGTTGTGGGCCAGCTCCGCCCGGTTCGCTTCCACCTCCGTCCGAAGAGAATATTCGCTGAACCTCAGCTTGTTATAAAAATAGATCCCCACGGAGGCGATGATCCCCGTCACAAGCACGAAGAAGGAGTTCCGAAAGACCACGTCGAAGCTCGTCCCGATCGCCGCCTCCACGCTGAGATAGCCGCTCAAACAAAGAACCGAGTTGATCACCGAATCCGTGAACTGCCAGCGGAGCAGCAACACCGAACCGACCATCACCAGATTCAGACCGGCATAGTAGGCCGACTCCTCCTCACCCAAGGCCGCGATCATCCACAGGACATTAAGGATCGGCAGCAGCACGATCAGGTGCCCCAGAACGCGACTGAAGCGCATCGCCGGTTGCCAGTAAAGCAGGGCCAGGATACCTGCCAAAAAGAAGGCGAATGCGGTGCGGACATAAAGAAAGTGCTCCGCACATCCCGGATAAACGATCCAGTCCATGGTCGCCCCTCCAAAGGTCGCCGCCATGGCCACCACCGCTCCCCGCCGACAGTTGCCGATAAAAATGGCCGTTTCCTCCTTGTGGAACGCGGCGCGAAGATCCCCAAGCAGCGCCTTTTGCCCGGGCCTATCCCCGCCGCTCACAACAGGATTCATTCTATCAGACTTTCCTGATCTCCAAGAAATAGTTCACTCCGGTCGAATCTTTTTTCAACGTGCAATCCCGGGGTGAGACCGTGTCAGGCACCAAGTCCTTCATTCCGGGTTCATCCCGGTAAATCAGATTCCATTCCATGATGTATTCCATCACGCCCTGGCTGGGATTATCGGTCCCCACGTTGGTGACCACCAGCAGTCCTCCAGGCTTCAACAGCCGGAAAAACACCTCGATCAGACGCTTGCAGACCCGCTGGGACAGGTAATCGAACAAACCCGCACAATACACCACGTCGTAACTGCTCCAGGTCAGGTCCTCGTCACCGCCAACCGCCTGCCGCAGCAGCTGGTGCACGGATCGCTCCACGAAATTAATCGGCGTGACCCGTCCGGCCGTGGTCCGGGCCTGCATCAAATGCCGCTGCGTATAGTCGATCGTTTCCCGGTTGAAATCCAGCAGGGTGAAACTGGCCAGATCGCTCAACTCCTCGTCGTGCAGGAAGGCCTCCACTTCCTTGGCCGGACCGCAACCCAGGTTCAAAATTTTCGTCCGCCGCCCCTCCCGCGCATTCCGTTCGGTCTCATCCCGCAGCATGGTCCTCAGATACTTGATCCGGTTCCGGTGCGCCTCGGCGGGCGGGGACTGGATGAACGCGTTGTTCAGGTTCTTCGCAAAGAGGGATCCTCCTTCAAAGGGATCCCGCAACATCATGTTCACCATCTCGTAATCCCCCGCATACCCCAGGGGCTTGTGGAAGGTGCGATAGAGGAAGGGTGAACAGAGAAAGAGCGGGTGCAATTGCCGCCGCGCATAGAATTTGTGGGTCGCCTCCCGCCCTTCCGGAACGGTGAGCGCGGTTCTCTCAAACGATGCAAACAAGCCGTGCACCTCCTCCAGCACCTTGCCCTGCACCTGCGCAAGAACGTCCTGCTCCAGGGAGTGCCGATCCTTGGTCGCCGTGGCGCGGATCCCGAGATCGATCTGCTCCAACCAACGTTGGAGGCCAAACAACAGGTTCTGGGTGTCCGCCACCTCCACCTTGAACGCCGAATCCACCTCATGGGCCCGCTTCCAGTCATGCAGGAACGAACCAATCTGTTCTCCCAGCGATTCCTCCTGCCCCTGCTCGGCCAAAAATCCGACATCCAACCACGAATCGCCCAGGGTGACCTCGCAAACGAGCAGGATTCCGGTGTTCACCAGGCCTGAAACGACCGCCTTGCCCTCGTAAACAATCTGATCCCCCACTCGGATCCGGAAATCGTTCAAGACCTCCGACAGCTGGAGAACGCTATAGGGATTATAGACTTCAAAGGCGACCGAATAGCGCCTCAATCTTAGAATATTAGCCGTTATTTCGGCGCCCTGGTGATTCCGGCAAACAACGATGCTGCTCAGGAGTGGCGAAGTCTTCTGCATGTGACGTTTTGAACGAAAAAGAACTACCGGTTTCTTAAGGACTTGACAAGAACCCCTGAAAATGGTTTTTTTAAAACTCTGATGCTTAATTTCCTCATCGATGGCTGAGCCCGACACAGAATCCTTCAAACTTGAGCGCAAAGGCCAGCGCTTCGCCTGTCCGGACGGTCGGGATCTCCTCGAGCTGGCCGAGGCGGAGGGCTTCTCTGTTTCCGGAGTGGCCGACGAACTCCAGCTCACCAATCGCCAGTTGGAGTATGCCGTCGAACGGGTTGCCGGATTGCGGCCAAAGGAATTGTTCCGGCGCCATCGGATGCTTCTGGCTCGCCGTTTGGTCGCGGAAGGCTACTCCCTGCAAGTAATTGCCCAGCGTCTCGGCTTCAAGCACTACACCCACTTCGCCTCCGAAGTGAAATCCTACTTCAATCTCCCCCCCCGCCAGTTCCAGAAATCGGTGCGGGCCATGTGCCCCGAGACCTAGGCCGAGCCCCTCCTCCGCCCGCTCCGCTTCCCCCTTCCCGACCCGGGTTCCCAGCCTCCTGCCAGTCCTGCGAGCTGCCCTCTTGGTTCCCGGGCGAAACCTTTTAAAAAACTGTTTTCAGGCTCCCCGTTTTGGGGTGAATTTGCCCGGAATTATTGTTTTCCACCCGGGTTCCTGAGGGCTCCTGACCTCCCTTCAGAGCATACCAAGTTGCACTTTCCGCCACGGGGGCCCTCCGCAGAGGGCCGCAAAGCCGATGACCAGCGGCCATTTCTTTCGCTCCGAAAGCCCCAATTTTAAGGGAAATTCAAGCTCTCGGGACCGAAGGAGTCGGGCAACAAATTTGCCAGATTCAACTCCCGGCGCATTTCACCATTTTCGTCTCCCACAAAAATCGGCAAATCCGCCCCGAACTCCCGGAGCACTTGCCGACAGGCCCCACACGGAGCTCCCCCGCCGGGAACGCTCAGGGCGAGACATGCAAAGGATCGAACACCCTCCGACACCGCCTTGAACACCGCCGCCCGCTCCGCACAAATGGTCAGGCCATACGAGGCGTTCTCCACGTTGCAGGCCGAAAACAAGCGCCCGTCGCGGGCCTTCAGCACCGCACCCACCCCAAATTTCGAATAGGGGGCATAGGCCTCCTTGCCAGCAACAGCCGCCAATCTGACCAATTCCAGCTTCTCTTCCCCGCTCATCCCTCCCGATTAAGGCCCCCCCTTCCCGAACTGTACAGTGCCAAGCACCGCCCCCATCCCGCCCAAATTGTCGTTGTTTAAGTTGTTAAGACGGCCCCCTTCAGGCGCAGCCTCCCGCATCACAGAGCTCCAGGGCAATCTTCAGCATGTCCGCAAAACCGCACTCCCGCTCCGTCGAGGAAAGGCTCTCCCCGGTCCGTAGATGATCCGACACCGTGCAGACCGCCAGGGCCCGCGCCCCGAACTCCGCCGCACAACCATAGAGTCCCGCCGCTTCCATCTCCACCGCCAGCACCCCCATCCGTTCCATGGTGTCATAGACCACGGGATCCGGCGCATAGAAGAGGTCCGCCGAGAAGAGGTTCCCCACCCGCACCTCCAACCCCAGGCGTGCCGCCCCCTCCACCGCCCGGCGCAACAGATCGAAGTCCGCCACCGCCGCATAGTCCATCCCCCCGAAACGGGCCCGGTTCACCCCGGAATCGGTGCAGGCCCCAATACCGAGAATGATGTCCCGCAGCCCGACCTCCCTGCCCACCGCCCCGCAGCTCCCCACCCGGATCAGGTTCTTCACCCCGTAGTCCGTGATCAATTCCTTCGCATAGATCGAGAGGGACGGAATCCCCATCCCACTGCCCATCACCGAAACCGGCGTCCCCCGATAGCGCCCCGTGAACCCCAGCATGTTGCGCACCCCGTTCACCGGCCGGACTTCGTCCAAAAAGGTCTCCGCGATGTATTTCGCCCGCAGTGGATCCCCAGGCAACAGACAGGTTTCCGCGAAATCCCCTGCTCGCGCCTCGATGTGCGGTGTGGCCATGCGCCACTTCTAACCCGCACCGCGGACAAAGGAAAACGCCCTCTCGGTATTTCTAGCGCAGCAGCTCCTGCACCACCGGTCCGAAGTCCGCACCACCGGCCCCCACCCGATGGGCCGCCCTGATCCGCCGGGCCGCCTGCTCCCAGTCGTCCTCGCTCCGGGCATGCACCAGGCAGAGCGCCTGCCCGACCTCGACCGCCGCGCCCACCGGCAAAAAGCCACTCAGGCCCACTGCGTAATCAATGCGATCCTCGGCCCGCCGCCGACCCCCACCCAGCTCCACCACGGCCAGGCCCAGCTCCCGGGTCTCCATCTCGACCAACGTTCCCTCCTCCCTGGCCTCGACCGCCTTCACCACCGGCGCCTCCCGCAAATGGGATTCGGCCCGTTCCACAAAATCAAGCGGCCCACCCAGCGCGGCCACCATGCGGCCAAAGCGCTCCGCCGCCTCGCCGGAGGCCAGCGCCTCCCGCACCATCCCCTCCGCGTCCTCTCCCAATCCACCCAGCCCAACCAACTCCGCGGAAAGCCGGATGCTGAGCTCGAGCAGCCGCCCGGCCCCCAACTCCCCTCTGAGCAAGCGAACACACTCCAACACCTCCAGCGCGTTTCCCGCACAGGACGCCAGAGGCTGATTCATGTCGGTGAGCATCCCCGTCGTCCTCACCCCCGCCCCCTTCGCCACCCCCACAATACTCTCCGCCAAACGACGGGAATCCTCGTAGGTCGGCATGAAGGCCCCCGATCCGGTCTTCACATCCATCACCAATCCATCCAGGCCCTCGGCCAGTTTCTTGGAAAGGATCGAGGCGGTGATCAGGGCGATCGACTCCACCGTGGCGGTAACGTCCCGCACCGCATAGAAGCGCTTGTCGGCCGGGGCCAGAGCGGCCGTCTGCCCGATGATGGCCACACCCACTTCCTTCACAACCCGCTTGAAATCAGCCTCCTCCGGCGAGGTCCGATAGCCGGGAATGGAGTCCAGCTTGTCCAAGGTCCCCCCGGTATGGCCCAGGCCCCGCCCCGAAATCATCGGCACGAACCCGCCACACGCGGCCACCACCGGACCAAGAATGAGCGAGGTGCAGTCCCCCACTCCTCCCGTGGAATGCTTGTCCAAAACCGGCCCGTCGAGACCCTCCCACCGCAACACCGCACCCGAGTCCCGCATCGCCTCGGTCAGCACCACCCGCTCTTCCATCTCCATCCCCCGGAAGAACACCGCCATCGCAAACGAGCCAATCTGCCCCTCCCCCACCGAGCCATCCGCGATCCCCCGCACAAAAAACCGAATCTCCTCCGGACTCAGCTTCGCCCCATCCCTCTTCCTCCTGATGATCTCCTGCGGCAACATGTCTTCCATGCGAGACTATCGGACGATGCTTCCCGCCACAAGCCGCCGGCTCAAACCTCCTCCCCGCTGAGCGTCTCCCCCACCTCCAGGGCGCGAAAGTCCTTCCGCGCCACCCCGGCAGCATCGCAGGCCCGGGCCAGCCAGATCCTACGCGGGGCCCTCCCACCGGGTTCTCCACTCCCTCAACCCGTTCGAGGAACCAAAATCACCTTCCCTCCCCGCCCCTCTTCCTGGGCCCGCCGACACGCCGCCCGGACTTCCTCCAGCGGATAGCTTCCATCCACCGCCTGCTCCAGCTTTCCCGCCATAACAAACTGGGAAAGAAGGCCATAGGACTCCTCGATTTTCGCCCGGGCGCTCTCCTCCAGCCACTTGGTGATCCAGAATCCGGTGATGATCAGCTCCTTGAAGATCACGAATTTGTTCGGCACCTTCAGGCTCTGCCGACTCATCGCCCCATAGGTGACGTGGCTCCCCCGCCGCTCCAGAAGATCCATCTGGCGCAGGGCGCTGTCCCCGCCCACCGCGTTCAAGGCCAGCACCGGACGCCGGCCTTCCGTGGCCTCCAGGGCCTTGGCCACCATTTCCCCATCATCCAACAAAACCACGCTCGCCCCCAATCCGAGCAGCTCCTCCCGCAGGCTCTCCCGACGTACGAGGTTCACCGTAGATACGCCCCGCTCCCGGGCCAGCTGGATCACACAACGCCCCACATTCGAGTTGGCCGCATTCTGGACGATCCAGTCGCCGGGCTTCAGGGTGACAAAGCCCTCCAAGAGGCGCAGGGCCGTCAGCGGATTCACCCCCAGCATCGCCGCCTGCACCGGATCGATGGCGGCCGGCACCTCGATCAGATCCTCCGTCGACAAAACCACCTCCTCCGCCCAGGCCCCCCCTTTGCGCAGAAAGATGACCCGCGAACCCAGCGCGAATTCCCCGCCGGGACAGCGCCGCACCTCCCCGCAGCCCTCCATCCCGGGAACGGCCGGCAGCTCCGGACGAACCCCATAGACGCCTTCCACGATGTTCAGGTCGGCGGGATTCACCGGGCTCGCCAGCAGCCGCACAAGAGCTTGTCCGGAAGTCGGTTCCGCCAATTCCCTTTCCCCGATTTCCAGGACTTCCTCAGGCGGTCCAAAGCGCGAAAAGCGCACCTCCATTCCCCCGGGATTTTTCGAGATGGCCTCGCTCATGGAAACAACCCCCGCACTTGTTTCACCCGCGCCACCTCCTGGATCCCCAGGCACAACGCAGCCATCCGATGGGACACCTTCTCGGCACGCACGTATTGCTGAAAGCGTTCGAAGGCACCCTCCAGCATCGTTTCCAACTTGGTCAACACCTCCCGCTCATCCCATTGGAAGCGTTGCAGATTCTGCACCCACTCAAAATAGGAGACCGTGACCCCCCCCGCGTTGCAAAGAACATCCGGAATCAGGTAGATGTCCCCCCGCTCTTCGATGATCGCATCGGCCTCCGGGGTGGTCGGTCCGTTCGCCGCCTCCGCCAGGACCCGGCATCGCAAGCCCGCCGCGTTGTCCCTGGTGATGACCCGCTCCACCGCCGCCGGCACCAGCACATCGCATTCCTGCAGGAGGAGCTCCCCGGGATCAATGGCCTCCGCTTCTCCGAATCCCGCCACCCCCCCGGTCTTCAGCACATGATTGTGCAGCGCCCGGATCTCCAGTCCCCCCCCATTCCAGATCGCCCCGGTCACGTCGGAGATTCCATGGACCTTGATTCCGTAACCGCTCATCGTTTCCGCCGTGTAATAGCCCACGTTGCCAAAGCCTTGAATCACCGCAGTCGCCCCCGGCACCTGGATGCCCAACTTGTTCAAGGCCCGACTCGCCAAAAATGCCACCCCGTGGCCGGTCGCCGCCTTGCGCCCTGCGGAGCCCTGCAGCTCCAATGGCTTCCCCGTCACAATGCCCGGAACCAAGTGCCCCGCGTAAGTCGAATAGACATCCACAATCCACGCCATGGTCTGCTCGTCGGTCCCCATGTCCGGTGCCATCACATCGACCTCCTCCCCGATGAACGGGAGCATCTCCATCGCAAAACGCCGCGTCAGACGCTCCTTTTCCCCGTCGCTCATCGCGCGTGGATTGCAGGCGATGCCTCCCTTCGCCCCCCCGTACGGCAACCGCATCAGTGCACACTTCCAATTCATCCACATCGCCAACGCCGCGACCTCGCCGAGGTCCACCGAGGGATGATAGCGCAGGCCGCCCTTGACCGGACCCCGGGAAAGATGGTGTTGCACCCGATGCCCGAAGAAGACCTCCGTGCGGCCGTCATCCATCCGCACCGGCATGGTCACCGTGATCAGGCGCTTCGGCCACTTGCAACGCTCCCGGATCTCCCCGTCCAGTTCCAGGAAATCCGCGACCCGTTCGAACTGTGTGGCCGCCATGCGGAAGACCGGGCTTTGCAAGAGTTGTTCCTTCATTGCTCGCCCCATCCAACACAAGCAGCCCGTCTCCCGCGAGTGAATTTGCCTGTGCTTCTCTTTGCCAGCTCCCCGAAACGCCTTATACTCCACCCCGTCGGAGGGCTTCCGGGAATAATCCCGCTCTGCATGACTCGCAGTCAACAGCAGTTCCCTCGTCCGCACCGCGTTTCCCCAGTCATGAAAACCATCCTCATTCCGTTCCTCCTCCTCGTCCTCGGCCTTCTGGCCAGCTGTGATTCCGGGCAGAAAAAGGCCGCCCAGTCCGGCGAGGAACCAGCGACACCCTCCGAACCCTCGGCGGATCCCGCCCCTCCGGCGGCCGCTCCCGAAGCCCCTGCTGCCGGCGAATCCCGCGGTATCGGGGCCAAATTGGTCGGCAACTTGGTCCGCTTGGAGGGAGAGGTCTTCAAGCCGGCAAACCTGCAGATCGCCCCCGAGGCGTTCTTTGTTTACTACTCGGCCAGTTGGTGAGGCCCCTGCCGCGCTGCTGCTCCACAGTTGGTGGAGTCCTACAAAGAGCACCTCGCCGACAGCACGAAGGTCGCCATGATCCACGTCAGCTACGACGAGCAGGAAGCCGATGCCCTCAGCTGGGCCAAAAAGGAGGGCTTCCCCTGGCTCACCGTCCTGTCCTCCAAACTCGAGGAAGCCGACCTCGAGAAGTTCGCCGGTGACTTCGTCCCCGAGTACCTCCTCCTCTCCCCGGATGGCAAGGTCCTCGCCTCAGGCAAGGACGAATGCTTGAAGCGGATCGCCGCCCTGAACGACGATCAGGGTTAGAATGTGGGGCCGAGCCCACCATTGACGCGGCCCTCCCGCCCCCTATTCTCCCGGCCATGAAAGCACTTCTTCTCCTTCTCGGGATTCCCCTGCTGAGCTCTTGCGGCCTTCTGCAGGCCCCGGGACGCCTCCTTCAATCCGCGGGACGAACCTTTGGCCTCAACACCACCGAGACCTTGGGATCCGATGCGCCCCAGAGTCTTCCCGCCCCAAGATTTACCGTTCGGGCCACGGATTAGCCCCGTATGCACTTGATTTGGAAATCTTGACGTTATAGAATTCCCAATTGGCCCCCACCCCGCCATCCCATCGCGACCCGGTGCCCTTGAGGCTCGTTGCCCTCCTTCACGTCGGTCGTTTTCTCACCCTTCCCGCACCCTCCGCCCCCCACCCTCCAGGTGCTCGATCCGGATCATGCGCGTTCCTGCCGGGAGCACTCCGGGAAACTTGTCCGCCCATTCCGCCACCACCACGCCCTCCTCCAGAAGCTCATCCCACCCGAGATCGATCAACTCGCCCTCCGTTTCCACCCGGTAGAAGTCCAAGTGGAACAGGGCCTCCCGTCCCCCCCGATATTCATGGAGCAGGGAAAAGGTCGGACTGGTCACCTCCCCGGTGTATCCCAGTCCCACGGCCAAACCTTTTACCAACTGGGTCTTCCCCGCTCCGAGCGGTCCGCACAACCCCAAACAGGCCCCGGGGCGCAGTTCAGCCCCAATTTTCCGCCCCAACGCGTGCATTTCTTCCGGTGTCCCGTAGTCCCATTCGCCGTCCATCGACCCGCAGTCTGGAGACGGCGCACCAGATTTGCAAAAATTTCTTGCCCCGCCGGGGCCCCTGTGGTGAATTCCCCGCCCGCCTCGCCCCTTTTGGGTGTCGGCTCACACCCAATCCATTGTTCCGATGTCCTACGCAGTGATCAAAACCGGCGGTAAGCAATACCGCGTGCAGGAAGGCGACAAAATCGATGTCGAGAAACTCGCCGTCGATGTCGATGACGACATCCGCTTCGTCGAGATCCTCCTCGTCAACGATGGCACCGCCACCAAGGTCGGCACACCCTTCGTCGATGGAGCCACCGTCACTGCCAAGGTCGTCGATCAGTTCCGCGGCAAGAAAGGCGTCGCCTTCAAATTCAAGCGCCGCAAGGGCTACCACAAAACGAAAGGCTTCCGCCGCTCCCTCACCAAACTCGAAATCACCGGAATCGCCGGTTGATCAACCGATCACTCCAACCCCTTTCCCAACACTCCCGATATGGCCCACAAAAAAGGACAAGGATCCGTCAAAAACGGTCGCGATTCCCGCAGCAAGCGCCTCGGCGTTAAGAAATTCGGCGGGGAAGTTGTCATTCCCGGCAACATCATCCTCCGTCAGCGGGGCACCAAGTGGCACCCCGGCGCCAACGTCGGCATCGGCAAGGACCACACCATCTTCGCCCTCGTGGAAGGCAACGTCTTCTTCGACCGCAACGGCCGCCGCGTCAACGTCGCCCTCGCCGAAGCCAACTAGGCCCCGCCCCGCCCCCACTGGGCTCGCCCCAGTGGAGCGCATGGTCAATCAGCTCACACGACCCGCCTCCAAACAACTTTCCAAACGGCGACCTCCGGGTCGCCGTTTTTGCGTGAGGAATAGTTACCCGCGACTCCGGTACAAATCCGGCTGCACACACCCCGCCATCGCCTCCGCACAGTCCACCCTCCCCAAGAACCGCGCCACCTCTTGGGCCACCTCCCCGTCCCCGGCCACCAACTCGGGATAACTCACCTCCATCGCCGGAATCCCCAACCGCACCAGCCAGGACCGCGCCCCCCGCACCTGCTGCCGGTAAGCCTTCCCGATGTCCGCTCCGGCCGCCGCCGCACCCTTCCCTTCCAACATCGTCGCCTGACTCTGCAAAATTTCCTCCAAATCCCGCTCCATGAACAGCACCCGGTAGTGCAAGCGCTCACCCTTCGCATTCCGCACCGGCAATCCCGCCAACAAGGGCGCAACCACCTTGATGGCCTTCCCCTTCGCCTCCGCAATCCACGAGCGGTCCTGATTTTTCATCAGTCCCGCCACCTTCTCGTGCTCATAATACCCCTTCTGATTAGCCTCATCCGCCACTCGCTTCCCATCCGAGAAAGCCTCCACCCCGCCCGCCTGCAACATCTGCATCATCAGCGAAGTACCCGAACGCGGCAGTCCCGTCACCACCGTGATGATCTCCTCCTCCGGCACTCCCTCCAGCGCTTCTGCCCTTGGCAACAACAACGGCATCGGGGCCTCCCCCTCCGTCCCCCGCGGCGCTCCCGCCCCGGCCCGCACCTCCGCGACCTTCTCCTTCCCCAACTCCCGCCGACGCCGCAAGGCCTGCGTCGCAAATACCCGGTATTGCACCGCCTCCGCCCCATCCTTTTTATATATTCGCGCAATCTCCGACAACATCCGGTAGCTCGCTGCGAGGAGCGGCGATTGACTCGCCGAAATCAGAAAGGCCCGCTCCGCATTCTCCCAGTCCCCCGCCCGATACAGCGCCATCCCCAACAGGTAATGCGCCCTCGGTTGGTGATACAACAAGCCCACCGAGGCCATCGCGTGGCCCGCTCCCTCTTCAAATTTCTTCTCCGCCAACGCCGCCCGCGCCATCCCCAGATGCGGGGACGGCGATTCCGGATCGATCTCCATCGCCGCCGCAAACGATTCCCGCGCCTTCTCCCAGTCCCGCATCCGCAGAAACACCTCCCCGCGCAAATTCAGCGTATTGCGCCGCGCCCCGAAATCCGCATCCAACTGATCCAGCTTCTCCAGTGCCTCCCCATAGTTCCCCTCCGCATACTCCACCCGCGCCTCCAGATTCCGTAGGGCCAACAGATTCGGCCGCGCCTTCGCCATCAACTCCCGCCGCGCGTGCCCAAATTTCCGCTTCTCCGCATCGCTCATCTTCTCCACCCGCGCCGTCTCCGCCTTCCGCACCTCCGGATCATCCAGCTTCAACGCCTTCAGCTCCTCCGCCGCCACGATCCCCTCATCGATCCGCCGCGCACAAATCGTCTCCACCAAATCCCGCAGTTCCTTCCTCCGTCCCAGCGCCTAGAAACACATCGCCAGCTTGAACCCATAGCGATGCTCATCCGGACAATCCAAATAGAGCCGCTCCAGCAAGACCACCGCCTCCCCATAGACCCCGCCATCCATGTAAGCTTCCGCCCAATTGTAATCCAGCTCCCGCACCGTCCCCTCCAGCGCCTTTCCCGCATCCTCGTCCGGCCTGTCGATATACCCCAGCGCCACCAACTGATCCAAAGCCGCCTTCGAATCGCCCGGCGCGATCACCTTGTCCGGCGAATGGCAGCCATCCTCCCCCTCCACCGCATCCCAACTCGGAATCCGCGCAATCGCCCCGGGCTCTTCATAAATATCCAACAACACCTTCCCATCCATGTCCTCCCCCACCGCCAAGCCGAAATGGTGCAGGATAGTCGGCGTAATATCCAACAGGTTCGCCCCATAGAGCGTGTGATCCACCTTCAGCCCCGGCCCCTTTGCGACAAAAATCCCATACTGCCGGTGCTCCGCCGCAGGCCCCGCCGGCTCCCGCGGGATCGATAATGGCCGCAAGTGATCCGGATGGAATCCATGATCCGACATCACCACCACCGTGGTGTCTTCCCCCGCCAACTTCATCAGCGTCCCCAACATCGCATCCTGAAATACATACCCCGCCTCCAGGCAGTAGTTGAAAATCCGATAACCCCGCTCGTCGATGTGTTCCCGACGCGGCGGATTGTACTTCATGAAGGCATGCCCGAAGTGATCGATCGCATCATAATACACCGCCATGAACTCCCACCGCTCATTCTGGATCAAGGCCGTCGCCGCGGAATGCACCGTGGTCATGTCCGCAATGATCTTTGCCAACGACTCCACCCGCAGATCCTTCGAGACCTCATCCAGCTCCTCCTGCGTCATCCCCGGCAGCCCCGGCAGAAACGGCGCCAAGTCCTCTTCCTCCAGCTCCCCCGGATGAAACCGCAGCTCCGCCAAAACCTTCTCCAAGCGCTCCGGATGCACCGTCCCCGCCTGCATCGGCCACGGCTTGTCCACTGGAGCGGTCGCCCGCTGATAGTGATTCGACACCATCACCCCCTTCGTCAACGGCTCCGCCGGATGCGACGGCCACCAGCCTACCACGATTGAACTCAGATCATTCTGATTCAACACATTCCACACCGCCTTCGTCTTCCGCGACAGATTCGTCACCGGCCGGATCCCCCCGCTCACCGGATCCGGCTCCGAGAACCCATGCACCCCGTGCTTGTAGGGCCGCTTTCCCGTCCCGATCGACGTCCACAACATCGGCGACAAGACCGGCTGCAATGTCGCCAGATTCCCGCACACCCCACCCTCGATCAACTTCGCCAGGTTCGGCATCTTCCCCGCATCCACCATCGGACTCATGCGCATGACCGCCTCCGCCGCTTCCTCCGGTCCCCTGGTTGGTGGCTTTAAAGTCGAGATTGAATCTCTCATCTTCGATGACGCCGATCCGACCGGCACCGCGCTGCTCTCGATCAATCACACCAACGTGGCTTCTTCCTACACCGAGTTTAATCCCGTCCCCGAACCCTCCAGCCTCGCCCTGCTCACCCTCGGGGCCGGCGGCATCCTACTCCGGCGCAAACGCAAAGCTGCAGGAGCCGCCTAAGGAACCAACCTTCAGCAATTCTCCAAACGGCGACCTCCGGGTCGCCGTTTTTTCGTGGTCCCCGGACCTTCCCCACCCCACTCTTGCCGGGCTCCCGCCATGTTCCACGTCGTCCTCCTCGCCCCCGAGATCCCCCACAATACCGGTTCCATCGGCCGCCTCTGCCTCGCCACCGGCTCCACCCTGCATCTCATCAAGCCCCTCGGCTTCTCCCTTGAGGACAAGCAAGTCCGCCGCGCCGGACTCGACTACTGGAAGGAGGTCCCCCTACAGGTCTGGGATTCCTTCCCCGACCTCCGCGAGGCTCATCAGCACAGCCGCTTCTGGTTCCTCAGCACGAAGGCCAGCGCCTCCCATTGGGACCCCACCTTCCAGGAAGGCGACTTCTTCGTCTTCGGTCCAGAGTCCCGCGGACTTCCAGAATCGCTCCTCCACGAACACCCCGCCCAAACCCTCCGCATCCCCATGCTGGAATCCAGCACTCGGTCACTCAATGTCGCCACCTCTGCCGCCATCGTTCTTTACGAGGCCTGGCGCCAAATCCGCTGACCGGGAACCCTCGCGCCCCGGACACACCTCCACCGCCGCGCCCCCAGGGGCGTTACTGCCGATTCTCCAATCAGACCTCTTCAGGCCTGCTCGGTTCCTTCGGACGTCGCCTGAATATCCTGCAAGGCTGCAATGAAATCCCCAAGGATCTCGGCAGGAACCATGATCGTATCACGATTGCCTCCCACATCCTCAGTGATCTTCACCACCCGGCCCCGCTGATTTTCCTTCAGGTCCAAAAAGAACACTTTCCGGTCCGCAAGAATCTTCTCCGTATGCAATAAGTCGCTATCCACCAATCCTCCTATTCGTTGATTCCTCCAGACTGTCTAACACCATTTCAGCAAGGTCAAACCGAAAAAATCAAGCCCGCAAGAGGTCTAAGGACCATTGATTGACCGAAACCGTTCCCAACCGGGCTCAAAGAGGGTCCACCGCCCCGGCAACAGGTGCGTTTCGGGCTTTCCGCCGACAAATAAAAAATCCCGCCAACCCCACCGAGGCGAGAATAACCCCACTCGCCACCACTCCCAATCCCCCGATGCTGATCATCAAACCACGGGTCATGATCTCGTTCACGACCCGCAGCTGGCCATCGGTGCGAATCTGCCCATGCGTTCCCACCAGAACCTCCCGCATCTTGCCCCGGGTCTGGACGTGGATCCCGACCAGCAACAAGGACCCGAGCGCCATCAGAAGCGTCCCCAAGACAGCCGCGCCCAACCAGCGACGCCCGGAGGGCTCAGGTCTTCCCGCCGCACTCACCTCAAGCCCACGGCCTTTCTCACCCGCGTCAGAGTCGCCTCCGCTGTTTCCCGCGCCTTCGCCGCCCCCGCCGCCAACACGCCCTCCACATAGCCCGGATCGGCCACCAACGCCGACCGACGCTCCCGCATCGGCGCAAAATACTCCCAATAGGCCTCCCACAGCCGCTTCTTGAAGTCGCCGTAACCCATCCCCCCGGCCTGGTAATCCGCCACCATCGCGGCATGGTCCGACTCACTTGACATCAAGCGATAGAGATCGAGGATCACCGACCCTTCCGTGGCCTTGGGCTCCTCCACCGGCGTGGAATCGGTCACGATCCGCATCACCGTTTTGCGCAAGGGCTTTTCGTCCCCAAAAATCGGCAGGGTGTTGTTGTAGCTCTTGCTCATCTTCTGCCCGTCCAGCCCCGGCACCTTTGCCACCCCCTCCCGGATCCGCGGCTCCGGCATCACCAGAGTCTCCGGGCCAAAGCGCTCGTTGATCTTGATCACCAGGTCCCGCGTCACCTCGAGGTGCTGCTTCTGGTCGTCGCCCACCGGCACCACATTGGAGTCATAGAGCAGGATGTCCGCCGCCATGAGAACGGGATAGGCAAAGAGCGCATGGCTCGCCGCAATCCCCTTTGCCACCTTGTCCTTGTAGGAATGGCAACGGTCCAGAAGCCCCATCGGGCAGACCGTGGAGAGGATCCAGGCCAGCTCATTGACCTCCGGCACCGCACTCTGGCGGAAAAAGAGCGCCTTCTCGGGATCCAATCCGCAGGCCAGAAAATCGATCGCCATATCCCGCACATTCTCCCGCAGCTCGGCCGGATCGTGCGTGCTGGTCATGGCGTGGTAGTCCGCGATGAAGTAATAGGCCTCGCCCTCCTCCTGCAGCTGCACGGCAGGCTCCATCGCCCCGAAATAGTTACCCACGTGTACCCTTCCACTGGGTTGAAGACCGGTCAGCGTTCGCATGGCGCGTGTTGTAGCAGCCCCCCGGCCCGCGGCAAGACTGCGGGTGCCTCCAAATGCCCAGTGCCTTCCACGTTCGGGACAGGCCATCTCTCGGATCCCCCTCGAAGCATTCCCGGATTTCCATCGTCCCCGAATTCCCTACACTCCGCCGCATGAGTCCCCTCCATGGAAAAGTCGCCCTCGTCACTGGGGCCTCCAGCGGCATCGGCAAAGCCATCGCCTCCTCCCTCCTCGAGCGCGGTGCCACGGTCTTCGGAATGTGCCGCAGGATTGGCCGGATCCCCGACGGGGCGACCCCCATCTCCTGCGACCTCCGCCAATCAGCGCGAATCGCCCACGCCTTCGAGATCCTCGACGCCGCCTCCCCCCGCCTCGACATCCTCGTCAACAACGCCGGCATCGCCCACCTCTCCCGCCTCACCGACGGGGACCCTGCCGAGTGGGCGGAACTGTGGGAGGTCAACGTCCTCGGCCTCGCCATCTGCTGCCAACAGGCCCTCAAGCGCTTCCCCGCCAGCGGAGGACGCATCGTCAACATCTCCTCCCTCTCCGGTCACCGCGTTCCCCCCACCGGCGGATTCTATGCCCCCAGCAAGTATGCCGTGCGCGGCATCACGGAAGCCCTCCGCGCTGAGTTCCGACTGGACGGTTCTTCCCACCAAATTTCCAGCGTCTCCCCCGGTTTCGTCGAGACCCCCCTCGTCGACAACTACTTCAAGGGGCGTGAAGGCGAGCTCGCCGCGATGCGCTCCTCCCTCCGAATGCTCGATCCACAGGATGTCGCCCAAGCCGTTCTCCACATCCTCGAGGCCCCGGCCCATGTCGAGGTCGGTGATCTGAGCCTTCAAAGTTCCGACCAGAAGGTTTGATTGTCTGGCTTTTCTGACTACTTGGCGTCCGGTCTTTTCCCCATTCCGCCATCCCGACACCGCGACAAGGTCGCCAAGACGTATCCCGTCCCATAGGGCTTGTGATACGAGTAAAGCGGGTAGTCCCACCAGGAACCATCCTTCTCCTGTTTGGGGAGCAAGATTGTCGCCAAGCTTTGATAATAAACCAACTGGCCGGCCTCTGGAAGAAAGGCAATGCAGTCGGTTGCGTAGAAGTGGCCATAGTAATAAAAGTAGCCGGAGTTCTGGAAATGGGTCTCGTGAGGGACCGGTCTCTTCCGGGCGATGTCCACCCAACCGTTGCGGAGGATCAGACGCTTCAACCATTCCTTCAGAATTTCATTCGTGATGGCCTCATCCCCAAAGTAGCGCCGCGCTGCCGAACACGCTTGGGAGCGGCACAATGAACCGGCTGGTCGGTTAATTGGATAGCGGGGCCGGTAGCGATGGTTATCGGAGTAAAGGTAGGCGAAATCCGGTGTCTGCTGCCGTTGAAGAAACCGCAGGCCGCGATCCACCTCCCGCGCGGGCAGGGCCAGGCCCATCACCTCCCGAGCCTCATGCAAAGCGATCATCGCTGACGCGGTGGTGAAGCTGGTGGGAATGCCCGAGGGCTTCCTGGTGATGGTGGCATCCAGATCCAAATAGCCCCAGCCGCCGTTGATGTCTTCGTAGCGTTGGAGAAGTTCGACCTGTTGCGCTCCCAATGCTTTCAGAGCGCTTCGCTTCGCCTCATCCCCGGCCCGATACTCGTAGAGGGAGCACAAGGCCCGCAACCCATAGGCATGACCCCAGACATTGTAGGTAGTGGTCTGCTCGGCCCGGCGCAGGCGGGGCAGTTCCGACAGAAACCAGGCTTCCGCCTTGTCGATGGCCGCCTTGGTGTTCGCACGCTGATCCCTTGACGCCAAGATTCCGTAGAGAGCCAATCCCGAGGCTCCCGACCGAAAGGCGTGGTGCGCCCCCGGAATCGGCGCATAGATGTTCAGGCCCTTGGTTTCCGTGGGTCCGCCCCAGGAACCATTCGCGTTCTGGCTGGAGACCAGGAAATCCACCCCCGCCCGGATCGATTTCTCCAAGACCTCCGGGCTGGGCGGAGTCAGCTCCGGCAGCGGGGGCAAATCGGATTTCCAAGCTGGGACCGTTGCCGGCGCCGGAGCCGGCTCCTCCGCGGGGCTCCCCCCGGATCCGAGGGCCAAACAGAGGCACAAGGCCTGTCCCGCCAGGATTCTCATTCCGCGCCGCCCTCCACCAAGACGACCTGGCCGGCCTCCAGACCACTGACGATCTCCACGGTACCCTTTGCTTCCGCCCCGGGCACCACGGTCCGGCTTTCGGAAGCCCCGTCCGCCAACTTGATCTTCACGGTGAAGGTCCCGTCCGCCTCTTCGTGCAGCGCTCCGACCGGAACACTCAAGGCGGCCTCCCGGCGGATGGTCACCAGGATCACCTTCCCCTTCATGCCCGCCACAAGCTCCAGATCCTTGCTCCCATGATCCAGGGTCAAGACCACATGATACGTTCCATCGATCCCGGGGTAGGAGGCGGCCGACTTCAGGGTGAGCGGCAGGCGTTGGCGTGGTGCAGAGATCGGGGACAAGTAGCCTCCCTTGGCCTTTCGGGCCTGGGTCACCACCGCTTCGTCGGCAAAGGCATGCACTTCCAAGGGTGCCTCGGCCGGAATGACCGTCGCATAGACTACCCCGGTCGGGATGAGTCCCCGCTCCTTCATGAATTTGGCGGCCTCCGCTGGAACCCAGCGGCCATCCGCGATTTCCCCGTAATAGACCCGCCCGGTCACCGGAGAGTTCGGACTCATCTTCTTCCGATCGGCGACGATCTCCGCTTCCCCTTCCCTGGCCCGCTCGTCCTCCAGGCGCAATTTCTTGACCTCAAGGCTTTTCTGCTCCAGGGCTCTGGGAAGAAGTTCGCTCTGGGAGGTCCAAGTCAACTCGGCATCCTTGAATCCCTGCTCCAGATCGACCTCCTGCCGGGGAAGCTCCACCTCCAAGGTCTGCTTCGCACCGAGCTCGGTCCGCTTCACCAGGTAGGTGGCATCCTCCACCGAGTCCTTCTGACGCTTCAGAATAATCTCCTCGGTCTCCTCGGTCAGGTCGTCCTCCTCATACATCTTCAACAACTGGGCCAACTCCTCCTGCTTACCTTGCAAGGACCGCTTGGCCCGGTCCACCGAACGCCCTGCGGACTCCTCGGCGATCGGTCGGCCAACCTCCTTGAAATAGGCGAGGTCCTCCTTGGTCCGCTGGAAGGCCCGCTTGGCGACCTCCAATTTCCAGGCGGTGGAAATCTTGAGATTCGCGAGATCCCGCTCCGCATTCGCCAATTCCAAGGCCCGCAGTTGCGCCGCCGTCTTGTCATCCGCAATTTTTCGCTCAATGCCTTCCAGATCGAGCGTCACTATCTTCTCCCCCTTCTTGATCGCCGCGCCTTGTTCCTTGACATCAAGTATTTTCAACTCGCTCCAGCGATCCAAGTCAAAGGAAAGCCCCTCGCCACCCGGGGGCAGCAGGACTCCGTCCAGCTGCACGGTTGCTTCGAAGGGGGCGGGCTCCACGGTGAGCTCCACGGCCCGGGAGAAGGCGGGGAGAGCAAGCAGGAGGGCAGATGAGATAATCAGGGACTTCATGGTTTTTGAGAATGTCGTTTCGGTTGATACTCCCCATTACGGGCGATCCAGATGATGTGTCGGCGTTTCCGTTGACCCCGATGGGCTGCGGGAACTTCCGCCCGGCTGACCTCGAAGCCGGCCCGGCTCAGGCGCTGCTCGATGCCCGGGTCCCCGGAGGCGGACCAAATGGCCAGCATGCCTCCCGCCTTCAGCGCCGCAGAGAGCTCTTGCAGTCCCTCCAATGTGGAGAGCGGATCGCTATTTTGCCCCAGAAAGGCCTCCGGGCCGTTGTCCGCGTCGAGGAGGATGACATTGTAGGCCTCCTGCCGTCTGCCAATCACGTCCCGCACATCGCCTCGATGGATCGCCACCCGCGGATCTTCCCACACGCCAGGGTGCAGGTGGGCGAGGTGGGTCTTGTTCCAGGTCACCAGCTCCGGGATCACCTCCGCCACGGTGAAGCGGGCTCCCTTCTGGGGCAGGGCCCGGCAGGCCTCCGCCAGGGTGAAGCCAAGCCCCAAGCCCCCGATGAGCACGTGGGGCTGGGCCGCGGGACGCAGCGGAGCGCATCCCAGGCGCGCCAACTCTTCCTCCGGCGCCTGGGCAGCACTCGTCATGAGCTGGACGCCATTGGCCTTCAGGAAAAAATTGTCGTCGTGAGAATAAAGGGCCAGCTGATCTCCCGCAGGAGTAGCGACTTCGGCAAGAAGAACGTGGGGCTTCATCAATCGGGGTGAACAGGGCGGGAGTCTTGCCCATCCGGAGCGGATTTCGAGCAAAAGCACTCCTAGACGGAATTCTCGCAACAGCAAGGCCTCCCCCGCCGTCTTTTCTTGTCAGTGCTCTCCCGCCCTCTCTAGATTGCTCCCCTCGGTCCGGTCCCCACCGACCGGACCCCGTGATGGCCACATCCAACCAGAAAGAGGGGCGCGAGGCCCTTCGCACCCGACGTGCCGTCGGTAGGGCAGAGCAGGCGCTCGCCGAACTGGACCGTGCGCTGCTTTCCGGCGACCGCCTTTGCGCTTCGGATCTCAGCATTCTGGACCGGCTTTCCAGGAAGGGACCCCAAGCGGTCAACGATCTCGGACGGCGCATCGGCCTGACCAGCGGCTCGATTACCACCGCGGTCCAACGCCTTCGCGCCAAGGGATTGGTCGAAACCCTTCGGAACGCCGAGGATCGGAGAATCGTTTCCGTGTCCGCCACCCCGGCCGGATCAGCGGTCGCCCAACGGTTCCTCAAGGAACGCCGGGCCGCCCTTCAGACGATTTTTGAGGAGGTCAGCACCCGGGAACGCGACTTGCTCCTGAGCCTTCTGAAGCGGCTCCGCAAGGCAACCGAAGACCACTTGGATCAAAATTCACGAATGTCGGGGACAGCCTGAAGAATCCCGGCCGACCGCAACCGGCCGACCAAACCCTTGGCCGACTCTCTCCCCGCCGGGGATCAGGCCCCGCGCTCTACCACTCCCGACCTTGCCCGGAGTTCTCCATCCCTTGGCCGGCCCGCTGGATATCACGTCCCATTCCCGCGAACGTTTCACAGGACACCATCAGAAGCGCACCGCACCCGGCCAAGATCAGAATGAGTTTCGTCCTCAAATTCATGCTCCCCATTCCTAGTCTCACCGACCTGAATTGCAATTCTTTAATGCTTCCTAATAGTAAGATTTTGTGCAATTGTCCGCCCCGGCCGACGCGGCTGGATCCCCACGGCAGGACGGGGTCAGGACCTTCTGGCCCCGACGTTTCTCCGCTTGCCCCCGGGGTCTGCGGCGCTAGGTTCCCCACCCTTCATCACTCATGGATACCGTAGTCAATTTGCTGCAAACCGCGGCGTCGATCGCCATCATCGTCGCCCTCTTCAACGTCATCATCTTCGTCCACGAACTCGGACACTTCCTCGCCGCCCGGTGGAGGGGCCTCCAAGTCGACCGCTTCCAGATCTGGTTTGGAAAGCCCCTTTGGAAAAAGGAGATCAACGGGGTCCAATACGGACTGGGCTGGTTGCCCTTCGGCGGCTTCGTGGCCCTCCCCCAAATGGCTCCCATGGAATCCATCGAGGGCGACAACCGCGACGAGGACAAGGCCCCCCTCCCCAAGGTCAAACCCATCGACAAGATCATCGTCGCCCTCGCCGGTCCCATCTTCAGCTTCCTCCTCGCCTTGACGGCCGGTCTGATCGTCTGGAATGTCGGCAAGCCGGAGGATTTTATCCATACCACCGAGATTGGTTACATCGCCAAGGGCAGCCCCGCCGGCGAAGCCAAACTTCAAGTGGGCGACAGGATTCTCGCCATCAACGGGGAAGAGGTGAACGGATTTGCCGGATCCCTCGACAGCGTTCAGGAGCGGATCATGCTCAGCGAGGGGAAGGAGATCGAGTTCCGGGTCGCACGTCCCGGTGAACCCGAGCCACTCGTCCTGCGCAGCGGCTTTAAAATTGCCGACTCCCCTTGGTTCCGCCGCTCTGGTATGCGGAACGTCGGCATCGGAGTCCCCAACAAGACCATCGTCGGTCCTGTCTCCGAGGGTGGTCCCGCCTTCAAAGCCGGCTTGAAGACCGGCGACCAGATTCTCTCCGTGAACGGAGAGAAACTCATCACCCGCGACCGGTTCTTCGATCTCATCGACGATGCCGCAGGCAAAACCTTCGAGTTTGAGGTCCTGCGCCAAGACTCCGTGCTGACGCTCAACGTCACCCCGGTGGTCCCCCTCAACGCCAAGGACGGCCTCGCAAAGATCGGCATCGGCTTCCTCCCCGGCGGCGAAGTCAGCGTGGAACTGGTCTATCCGACCCCTGCCACGCAGGTGGGGGACAGTCTCCGGATGATGTGGGTCACCATCGCCAAGATTGTTTCCAAGGATTCCGACGTCGGTCCCCAGCACCTGTCCGGACCGGTGGGCATCGGCAAGGCCATGTATGACCTCCTCACCACCGAGAACGGCTGGAGACGCCTGATATGGTTTCTGGTCCTCTTCAACGTCAATCTGGCCGTCTTGAACATGCTCCCCCTGCCCGTGCTCGACGGCGGACATGTGGTCCTCTCCTTGGGAGAAATGATCGTCCGCAAACCCGTGAAGGCGAGAATTCTGGAGGTGGTGCAAACCGCTTTTGCCCTGGTCATCCTCTGCTTCTTCCTCTTCATCACCTCCAAGGATATCGGGGACAATTTCTTCTGGGGTAAAACGGAGGCCCCCAAGTGGCCGGCCTCCGGCGCCGAGGCGCAAGGTTGAGACCCCAAGGGTTTACCTTGCACCAGCGCTGGAATCCGAGGAGTCTAACACAACCGTGAAGGAACGATCCTCCATCGCCTCGGTCAACATCGCCCGCCTCATCTACCTGCTGGTGTGTGAGATCGCCGGCGTGGCCGTGGCCCTCAGCACCCACGGCAGCTCCCACGAAATCCCCCTCTGGGCGGGAATCGTCGGTGGCCTCCTCCTGGCCGCCTTCTTCATCCTCGTCGAGGCCCTCGCCAAAGGAGTCACCGTCCGGGGCTTCTCCCACGCCATCTTCGGACTGCTCATCGGCATCTTCTGCGCCTGGCTGCTCACCAGGGTGGATATCGACCGCCTCCTGGTCGTCGCCCTGCAACTCACCGACGACCGGGCCGACACGGTCGGCCTCGCGGTCAGCGTCTCCCTCTTTGCCAGCCTCGGCTTCATCGGTGCGGCCCTCGCCCTGCGCAGCGGGCAGGACGACTTCGCCTTCATCATCCCCTACGTCCGCTTCCGCCAGGACTCCGCCTCGGGGCAGCCCCTCATTCTCGACGCCGACGTCATCATGGATAGCCGTGTCCCCCGCATCCAGGCCTCCGGATTCCTGACCGGCCGCCTCATCGTCCCCCGCTTCGTGCTCGATGAGTTGAAGGTGATGTCCAACTCCCCCTCGGTCGCCAAACGCCAACGCGGACAACGTGGTCTGGACTGTCTGGAGGAAATGCAGGCCCTTCCCGGCCTCCGCATTTCCATCCACGATGCCGGCGATGCCGCCACCACCGACAGTCTCGACGCCCGCCTCATCCAAACGGCCCGCCTGCTCGGGGCCCGCCTCCTCACCACCGACGAGAATCTTGCCAAAGTCGCCCGCCTTCAGAACGCGGAGGTGCTGAACATCAATGACTTGGCCGACGCCTTGAAGCCCGCCGTGGTGGTCGGCGAGAAGATCCGCCTCGCCCTTGTCCGCTCCGGCAAGGACGACCACCAGGGGGTCGGCTACCTCCCCGACGGCACCATGATCGTGGTGAACCACGGCGTTTCAAAGATCGGCACCAGCCAGGATGTCGTCGTCATCTCGACCCTCCAAACTTCCGCCGGCGAATTGGTCTTCGCCGAGTTGTTCGATCCCGAAGCCAACGGTGCCTGAGGGCCCCCCTGCTCCACTCCCCCGCCCCCACTGGGCTCGCCCCAGTGGTGCGCATGATCAATCGGCTACCCCAGCAAATCCGTCCGCGTGAACAGGGCCAGCACCGGCACCCCCTTCTCCTCGATCGCCTGGCGTCCCCCTTCCTCCCGATCCACCAGCACCAAGGCAAAGGCGATCTTGCCGCCCTCCGCCTCGATCGCCTCGATCGCTTTCAAGGTCGAGCCACCCGTGGTGATGACATCATCGACCACGATAATGGTATCGCCTTCATTAAAATTGCCCTCGATCCGTTTGCCCCGGCCATGGCCTTTGGCCTCCTTGCGCACCGTGAACACCTGCAGGCCCAGGTCGGGCACCTTCCGCGCCGCCTCCATCCCCACCGCCAGGGAAACCGGATCCGCCCCGAGCGTCATCCCGCCGATCGCCTCCACCCTCAGCCCTTTTTCCTGAAGATAATCCGCCACCGCTGACCAGCCGACCTCGCCCACCAACAGGGCTCCGCGCGGATCCATGGTCGTCACCCGGCAATCAATGTAGAGATCACTGGTCTTCCCCGAAGCGAGGGTGAACTCCCCCGTCCGCACTGATTTCTCCAACAAGATCCCCTTGAGCTGCTCCCGTGCTGTGTCTGCCATGGCACCGCATTGCTCCCAGAATGCGCCCCGCTTGACGAGCAAGGATTCACCTTTCCCCCCGGGTTCTTCCGCCGCTCCGGTCCTGATCCGAGGAGCCTGGCTGCCACTACCTGGCCCTGCTGATCCGGGGGGTCGCCCAAGCCAAGATTCCCTGGAGGCATGTGGGGGTGTGCGAGGAAGCATGATGTGCCCGGCGCGGTCGGGGGGAATGCTGGTTGGTGGCGGGGTGGGAGGTCTCGGGGGGCCGGACACATGATGCCGACTGTTGCGGAGCAGCGCCGCAGGCAACCTTGGTCAGGCGATAGCCCACTCTCGCGGACTGGCGCGGGGGCTGCCCGGCTCGGAGGTAACTTCGCCCTATGTGTTGTAGTGCCGGTTGCGCGGCGGCATGGAGGGGCCCCCTTTGGGGAGGAACCATGACGGGGGTGGGCATGAGGCACTACATCACATACCGGGCGATGATTACCGCTGACCAGCAGCACGCGTGCCAGGCCGCTTAGTGGTGGGACGTGGCGCGGAGCACATCCAATCCCGCGCCTGCGGGACAAGAGTCGGCTTGGGGGTGCGGACGCATTCGAGACGCCCGCCCACGCACGATGTGAGGCACGAACATGGTGCGATGGGACTTGTTGTTAGACGGCGGCACACTCGTTGCTTTCCGCTCACCAATCGGGCTTCAGCCGATGCATTGCACCCGCCGGGAAGTCCGTCTTCTTGTAAACATCGACATACCCCTTGCGCGGGGTTTCCAATACGATGCGGTCTGCGTTTACCGTGCCCTCATATGTGTAGAACAAGCCGTCATGCCCTTCAAACAGCTCTATGCGGATCCTACCTCCATATACATGATATCTTCCTAGCATCAACGACTCCAACTTATCTCCGTCTGTCGGAGTCGGAAACTTCGTCATTCGGTAGTAACGCTTGGCGCATCTCCCGTCAGGCCAAAATCGTATGAAGTTATAACCAGCCGGAGCAGAACCTGCGGGAGGCGAGGATTTGACATACAGGTCTTTGAAGCTGATTCCTTCGGTCGGTCCGCCCAAGGAAATAGGCCAGTGATCCTGGTTTGCTGGCTTGGCGACATCGCCGCGCCAAACCGCATCGACGCCGGTGCACCCCCCCACCAACAACAAAGAGGTGAGAACTAGCGCAAACACTGGATTGAAGAGTAATATTCTGCTCGTTCGCATGATTCATAGGGACTATTTCAACGGGAACAGGTCGTAACCCAAGGTGAATGATATTCCTGGGTTTTCGGTATACTCGAACCGGGGAAGCGGAAGAGGTTCACCTCCGGTGTATTTTCCATCAAGCGCTTGGTCTCTAAACATCCAATCGGTCCAAGACACCTCCTTGTGGGCCTTAGTGATCAGTTTGCCGTCATGGATCGGGTGTTGCCCCATCGCATAATCGTCATAGTAGTCCATTCGAAGGTTCATTCCTTCTGGAGAGGCGAAGCTGAGGAACATCACCGAGTGATTCAGTTCAGTCTCTCCTCGACCTTCGCCCGCAAGATAGTGATCGCGGAAGTTGAGTGATCGGTCTCGCCAGTGGTGGGGCACGGCCCAATCCTCTTTGAAGCGTTCGCTGGGATCTCTAGCATGCGTGTAGGTGTCAATCCCGAATCTCAGGCTGCCGAGATCATCTCCCAAATAAGCCTGCACGGATCCTGAACCTGTGAATCCTTGGTCCGTCCCATTGCGAAGCAGCAACGTGCCTAGCGACAGCGACGGGGGACCAGCCGAATCGTTGGTGTAATTGAGGAGGACATCACCCGCCCGCAGATCCCAGGATCCCACAATGGTTGGCATCTTGAGCTGGGTGTCGTAGAGGAAATACTGGTAACTATTCAGGTCCCCGGAGCTTTAAAGTTTATAGAAAATTAGACTTGTACTATAAATTTTATAGTATTTGTTAGTGCGCGTGAAGAGCGAGCGGCCCACGCGAGAACAACTCATTGAGTTGGCCAAGACTGATCCGGAAGCGATTGCGGATCTTGTGTTGGCGCTGTTAGACCGGATCGAAGCACTGGAAGCAAAAGTAGCCTCATTAGAAAGAAACAGCCGGACCAGTAGCAAACCGCCCTCTTCGGACAAAGGGAACTTCGGCAATCCGCCCAAGCCAAAGAGTCGTCGTTCCAAAACCGGCAGGAAATGCGGTGGCCAGAAAGGACACCGGGGCGAGACCCTGCGTCAGAGCGAATCTCCCGACCACATTGTGGAGCATCGTCTCGCTGAGGACGCGCTCTGTCCTAATTGTGGAGCCAGCCTCGCGGACATCGCCTGCGAGGGGTTGGAATCCGGGTCCTGTGAATGCCGACAGGTTTTCGAGTTGCCCGCCATCAGAATCGAAATCACCGAACACCGGGCTGAAAAGAAACTCTGTCCGTGGTGCGGCACACTGGTG
>Ga0335396_10001326_pt1 | contig 31997 bp, 29 predicted proteins | sample FRY02_FD_205743 | JGI IMG/M metagenome (GOLD analysis project Ga0335396, IMG submission 205743) | Freshwater microbial communities from Lake Fryxell liftoff mats and glacier meltwater in Antarctica - FRY-02 (spades assembly) (version 2) | ecosystem: Environmental > Aquatic > Freshwater > Ice >... | reverse complement strand
ACGACCATAAGTACACCTACTCGCAGATCGGCTACAACCTGAAGCTCACCGACATGCAGGCCGCTGTCGGCGTGGCGCAGCTGGACAAACTCGAAGGCTTCATCGCTGACCGCAAGCACAACTTTGAGCGGCTGCTGACAGGGCTTCGCGACCTCGAAGAGCTGATCATCCTGCCCGAGGCAACGGCGAACGGCGACCCAAGCTGGTTTGGCTTCCCGGTCGCGGTCCGCCCCAGCGGGCCGGTCACTCGCAACGAGCTGGTGCGGGCGCTGGAGGGCCGCGGGATCGCAACGCGGCTGCTGTTCGGTGGCAATCTGATGCGCCAGCCAGCCTACCGCGACGTTCCCCACCGCGTCGTCGGCGAGCTAACCAACTCAGACTTCGTGATGGAAAACGTCTTCTGGATCGGCGTCTACCCGGGGCTTGATGATCAGCGGATCGACTTCATGCTGGAAGTGCTGCACGAGGCCGTCGGTGCCTGAGCGCGGCGCTAGTAGGAGCTGATCTGCTGGAGCGTGACGGCGCGCATCTCCTCGCCTGCCAGCAGCGCCTTAAACCAATCGACGGTGGCGTCGATCCCCGCTTCCAGCGCCCAGGCCGGCTGCCAGCCAAGCAGTTCGCGGGCGCGGCTTGAATCAAGACTGAGGAACTCTGCTTCGTGCGGCTGGGGCCGCTGGTCTAGCTGCCATTCGATCGTCGTCGGCCACTTTTCAGCGATCCGCTCGACCAGGAAGCGGACCGGTTTAGCGTCGCCCAGCTCAGGGCCGAAGTTCCAGGCCTGCGCGTACTGCTTTGAGCCAAGTAGCTGCTCGGCAAGGATCAGGTAACCGCTGACCGGGCCCAGCACATGCTGCCAAGGGCGCACGGCGTCGGGGCTTCGGATCTGAACGCTTTCGCCTGCCAGAACGGCGCGCATGATGTCAGGGATCAAACGATCTTCGCCCCAGTCGCCGCCGCCGATCACGTTGCCGGCGCGGGCCGAAGCAACGTTTGCAGTTTCCGGCTCAGAGAAATAGGAGCGGCGGTAAGCATCGGTTACTAGCTCGGCGGCGGCCTTCGAATTGGAGTAGGGATCATGCCCACCAAGCGGGTCGCGCTCAACGAAAGGGCGGCCCTGATCGTCGTTGTCGTAGCACTTGTCGGAGGTCACGACGACGACCGACTTCACTGTGCCAACGCGCCGCACGGCGTCCAGCAAGTTGGCGGTACCGATCACGTTGACCTCGTAGGTTGCGAGCGGCTCAACGAACGAGCGGCGCACGAAGGCCTGCGCGCCCAGATGGAAGACGACATCGGGCTGCACCTCTTCGACAAAACTGTGAACCGCGGCAGCGTCGCGGATGTCACCGACGCGGCCGCTGACAATGTCGTCAAGGCCGGCCTGCGAAAAGAGTGCTGGCGCTGGCTGCACGGCGTCAGAAAATCCGTACAGCTCGGCGCCGAGCGCGTTCAGCCACAGCGTCAGCCAGGCGCCTTTGAAACCTGTGTGCCCGGTTACCAGCACGCGGCGCCCGCGCCACTGATCGGCCTGCGGCGCGGCGCCAGCCGGCCGCGGCGCCGGATCTTCTACTGCCACGTTTTCCACGGCGCGTCGCCGCTCTGCCAAAGCTGCTCAACGTTGATTCGGTCGCGCAGCGTGTCGATCGGCTGCCAGAAGCCGTTGTGGCGATAGGCCGCAAGCTGCCGCTGCTTGGCCAGTGCGTCAACCGGTTCTTCCTCCCAAGCGACGGCGTCGCCCGCGATCAGGGCGCCCACCTCAGGACTTAATACGAAGTAGCCGCCGTTGATCCAGGCACCGTCGCCGCGCGGCTTCTCCTGAAAGCTCTCTACCAGCACGCCGTCGTCGGCCAACTCAAGCGCGCCAAAGCGGCCGGCGGGCTGCACAGCGGTGACTGTCGCAAGCAGCCCCTGCGAGCGGTGAAAGTCGACTAGCTCAGTCACGTTTACGTCGCTGAGGCCGTCTCCGTAGGTGAAGATGAACTCCTGCTCGTCCGCGACGTAAGGCAGCACTCGCTTGAGGCGGCCGCCGGTCGCTGTCTGCTCGCCGGTATCAACTAGCGTCACGCGCCACGGTTCGGTGGTTGAGGCGTGAACCTCGATAGTGCCGCTTTTGAGGTCGTAGGTGACGTCGGATGAGTGCAGCGCGTAGTTGGCAAAGTACTCCTTAATCACGTAGCCGAGGTAACCAAGGCAGATCACAAAATCATCAACGCCATGGGAGGAAAGCTGTTTCATGATGTGCCAGAGGATCGGCTTGGGGCCGATGTCAACCATCGGCTTTGGCTTCAGCGAAGTCTCTTCGCTCAGGCGCGAGCCCCTTCCTCCAGCGAGAATCACAGCCTTCATCGCCAACGCGCCATTATTTCTCGCAATTGTTCCACGGCTGCAGCGTAGAGAAACGGTGTGGGCTAGTTGGCCGCTTGCAGCAGATCCGTCATGTCATCCTCTCCGCAGCAATGTTCCAACGACTCAGCCAGCGCACCAACGAATTTACGATCACCGCTTCGGCCTACAAGCGCGTCGCCTACGTTGCGCTCTTTGCGCTGTGGCTGATTGTGCTGTCCGGCGCCGCAGTGCGGCTTACGGGATCGGGGCTTGGCTGCCCGGACTGGCCAAAGTGTTATGGCGGCGTTGTCGCACCTTCGCAGCTGCATGCCTGGATCGAATATGGCAACCGCTTGCTCTCCGGCCTCGTTGCGCTGGCGGCGATCGCTGCCGGCCTGCTGGCATGGCGGCGCAGGCCGTTTCGCTGGGAGCTTGCGCTCTTTGGTGCGCTGCTGCCGCTAGGAGTTCTCGCTCAGGTTGGACTGGGCGCGCTCACCGTTGAGAACGACCTTGCCCCCGGCTTTGTGATGGCTCATTACATCCTCTCAATGCTGATCCTCGACGCCGCCTTCGCGCTGGCCTGGTGCTCCACCTATGAGCCGGGCGAGCGGAAGCGCTCAAGCGACCGGCTGGGTGTTTGGGCGGTTCGCTGCCTGCTGCCGCTTGGGGCGCTAACGATTTCGGTTGGCACTGCTGTCACGGCCGCTGGCCCGCACGCCGGCGGGGCCGGCACCGGCGACGTGATTGAGCGGCTTGACTTCCGCGGCGCCGACACGCTCTCTTGGCTTGCAAACCGTCACGCCGCGATTGCGATCATCTTCCTGCTCAGCGTGCTGGCCGTGATTGCGCTGCTAAAGCGGCCGGGCGGCGCCAGTCAGGCAGTCAAGCCGCTGTCGGTGCTGGCCGGCCTATTAATCCTGCAGGCAATTGTTGGCGTCACGCAGTACCGCACCGGAGTGCCTGCTGAGCTTGTCTGGGTGCACGTGCTGCTGGCAACACTGACCTGGCTGGCGATGCTCTGGTCAGTCGGACGAGCAGGGCGACTTAACCCGCGGGGCGCTGAGGCGTGAGGCGCGGCGTGCCTCTTGCACCGGCCGCCGCGCATGCTGTTAGCGTCATTGATCGTCAAGGCGTTAGCAATTAGTGTGAAGTACCCTGAAAGTGCAGCCTGACCGTCGAGCTTCCCTTACGCGCGGACTATTCCGATTAGCTCAGCCCAATCTCAACCCACTTCGCCGGCGGAAAAGCTCTCGCTCGGATCGTTCTCAGTCAAGCTGCCCGGCGCCACCGCTGAAGTCAGCTCCGTTCTACTGGCAGCAGCGCTGTTCGCTGTAATCGGTACTGCGCTCGCCTGGCAAACCGGTTACCTGCTGCTCGCCGCCGCTGGCTTTGCCGCCTGCACGTGGCTGGCGCGGTCACTGGCGCGGGCACTGATCTGCGTGGTTGCAGCGCTCGGCCTAATTGGTGCGCTGATGGTGCTCCTCAGCAGCCTCGACGTAGAGCTGCTCGGAAGCCTTGGCATCGGCTGGGGGGCGATGTTCGTTGCTTGGTGGCTGGTCGCGGTGGCTTGCGCGGTCGGGTTTCGCTTCGCTCAGGTCGAAAAAGACTTTGCGCTGGCCGAGCTGCTGGCCTGCCTCGTCAGCGTCATCATCGCCGCAATTGTCGCCTCGAAGATCGACTTCCACAGCGATCTTCTCTTCTACATAGTCGGCCTTGAGGACAACGCCGCATGGGTCGGACTTAGCACGCAGGCCGCAGCTGCCAGCTCGGCTGGACCGTTCATCGGCGGCGGGTCAATTGGCCCGATAATGCCGCTACTGATGGGACTCATGGGCTCCTCGCAGCAGCCGGGAGTTCCAACTTCGAACGCCGTGTTCGCGCTTTACACCCTGGCGATTGTGCTCACGCCACTAGTTGCCAGTGCACTACTCCGCAATCTCGCCGGGAAGCCACGTTTGCCAGTCTTAGCCTTTGCCGCAATCGTCTTTGCCTGGGTGTTTGTAGTACCGGCCCTGCTGTATTCCAACTTTGGCCACTTATCGGCAACCTGGGCTTTCCTCAGCTTGCTACTCGTGATCTCATTCATGGCCTTTGACCGCGTGACGATCTGGAGCATCCCGGCCGGTTTGGGAGTAACGCTGTTTCTTGGCGGAGCTTGGTTTCCAATCGCGCCGCTGGCTGGCTGCGCGGTAATTGTGCTCTGCTGGCAGGCGGTACGCGGCCGTGGACGCGCTGCACGCTCCACAGTCATCGTCCTCCTCAGCCTCGCCGCGCTAGCATTCGCGCTGCAACTACGCAACTCAGGGGTCGCCGTCGGGTCAGACGCGAGCAACCTTGGCGACTCGCTCAGGGCGCTTTACGCCGCCACCGGGGGCACAGCGGTCTTCGACTCCGTTCTGCTGGTGTTAGCGCTCGGCGGGGTTGTCGCTCTTGCCTTCTACCAGCCGCGCGACGCCGACCCAAGGAGCCGGATCTTGAGGATTCTCCTCGCGATCGTCGCCTATCTGATCGCGGTGTATGCAGTTAGCTCTTTACTCAAAACGGGTACGGGCAGCTACGGCGTCGTGAAGTTGACCTACATCGTCGGCATGGCAACTGTCGTCACGTTAATTGCGATCGTGCCGCGCTTCGGCATTCAGCGGCGACCCTTGCTGGCCGTCATCCTCGTTCTCGGGCTTGGAAGCTTCGTTTACGGCGGCGCCGGGCAGTTACTGCAGCGCACTTGGCCTGGCACCGGCGGGTACCCATCTTGGCTGAAGCCAGTGACGGCGGCCGTCAAGTCGCAGCGGGCGGGGCAAGCGCGTCCGATCGTCTGCTTCTCTCAAGACATTATGTCGTCCTATCTATGCACCCGCTGGGCCGGGGCACTTACCAAGGCTGGAGATGGAGCCTTTCTCGCCTACCGGCTGGAACTCGTGAGCACTAGCTCAGTTAGTCGCAAGACAATAAAAGCACTCCTGCGTAGCGGCACAATCAGGGAGAGCGACGTCGTCTTCTTCTCGGGTCCGACAGAAGCTGAGCCCTACGGAATGACACTGCTTGAGGCCGGTGGGAGAGTGTTTGGCCCAAGCGGAAAGCGGTTGAAGCCTGGGCTCCCTCGGAGCGCGGAATTCTTAAGATAGGTTGATAGTTCAAGAACCCTTATCGCCGCCCGCCCGATGAAAAAGCGACTCAGCTAAATGCTTGACAGCCTTGCCCGGCGACCACGAAGCAGCTGGCTCTTCTCGCTGGCCCGCGGACGGCGATCGAACCTTCCGGGGCAGCGCGAAGCTGCAGCCGAGGCGCAGCTCAACCGCTCTGCGCCACTGAACACGGTCAACCACTTCCCAGTGAGTGATGAGCTCTTCTCGCGCCTTAGCGTCGCCGACATTGGCGCGATTGAAGCTTCGCTGGCGCCGCAGCGCCGCGATCTCTGCCAAGGCTTCCTTCGCGACGGCGAAGACTCGCTCTTCAAGCACCACATGATCGCCTTTGCCGTGCATGAAGGCCCTGACGAGGTCGTCGAAAAATTGGGCCTGCTACGTGCCGCCCCGCCTGAAGATGTTCATGCGCTTGGCCGCGGCCCGTTGGCCGCCGGTGGCGATTACCACTCAGCTGACATCATCGCCGCCAGCCTAGCCGACGTAGGTGCGCCGCTCGGCGGGGCGCAGCGAGGCCTTGACTTTGGTTGCTCGTCAGGGCGCGTTGTGCGCGCACTGGCGTCGGCCTTCCCGCAGATGCAGTGGCACGGATGCGACCCAATACCCGGTGCGGTTGAGTGGGCGCAGAGCAACCTTCCTGAAATCTCGTTCGAACTTTCACCGCTGCGACCGCCGCTGGAGCATCCCGATGCGTCATTCGACTTAGCCTTCGCGTGGTCGGTCTGGAGCCACTTCGGCGCGGAGCCGGGTACCGCGTGGCTAGCCGAGATGCACCGCGTGATCCGGCCGGGCGGCCACCTGCTAATCACGACGCACGGTCCGACCGCACTATACGAGTGGTACCGCCGCGACGCATGGAACAGCGCTGACCTCTGCGCGATTCGCGACGAGCTGTCCAGCGGCGGCTTTGCCTTCCGTGAAGTGTTCGGCGCCGAAGGCGACGGCGGCGTGCCTCAGAAGGACTGGGGAAACGCATTTATGACGCTTGACTGGCTGGCCGAGCGGGCCTGCCCAGGATGGTCGATCCAACTTTACGCGCAAGGACGGATCTACGAAACTCAGGACCTGGTGGTTCTGCGGCGCGAAGCACAAACTGATGTTTAGCGCTGAGCCACGCGACGCATGTGCGAGCATGGCGACGTGACCGACCAGCCCACGCAGCCCGCTGCTGCGCCAATCATCACAGTCGACCACGTCTCAAAGACGTTCCGCATTCCTACCGAGCAGGTTCACACGCTGAAAGAGCGCGTCCTGCACCCGCGGCGCAGGACGACCTACAACGAGTTTCAGGCGCTGGATGGCGTCAACTTCGCCGTGCGCAGCGGCGAGTTCCTCGGCATTGTTGGCCGTAACGGTTCTGGCAAGTCAACGCTGCTGAAGTGTTTGGCAGGGATCTACCGCAGCGACCTTGGGTCGATCTTCATTGATGGCCGGGTCTCAACCTTCATTGAACTTGGCGTTGGCTTTAACCCCGATCTGGCGGCGCGCGAGAACGTCGTTATTAACGGTGCGATGCTCGGCCTCTCGCGCCGTGAAGCGGGGCGCCGCTTCGATTCGATCATCGACTTTGCCGAATTGCGCGAGTTCACCGACCTGAAGCTGAAGAACTACTCGTCAGGGATGATGGTCAGGTTGGCCTTCTCGGTGATGATTCAAGTCGACGCCGACATTCTGCTAATCGATGAGGTGTTGGCCGTCGGTGATGCGGCCTTCCAGCAGAAGTGCTTCGACGAATTCGAAGCGATCCGTGCAGCCAACAAGACGGTCCTACTCGTCACTCACGACATGAGCGCCGTGCGGCGCTTCTGCGACCGAGCAATCCTGCTCGAACGCGGCCGAATTGTCGCCGAAGGCGACCCTGAAGCAACCGGCAATAAATACCTTGACCTGAACTTCTCGGCCGAAGCACGAGCCCAAGCAAATGCAGCTGAAGTTGCCATAACGGCGCCGCCGACAGCCGAAAGCACTGTGACCGGCGACGGTAGGGCGGTGATCGAGGAGGCCTGGATTGAGGCTGCCAGCGGTGAACGCGTTGCCGTTCTCAGCAATGGCGACGAAGCGAGCTTCAAGATGCGCGTTCGCTTCACGCAGCAGGTCGCCAACCCCGTTTTCTCGGTCAGCTTTCGCAGCGGCGCACGGGTGCCATTGTTTGCAGCTTCAAGCGACTGGTCGAACGAGCACAGCGGGCCGTTTGCACAAGGCGAGACCGCAACCTGGTCGGTTCACTTCACGAACATGCTCGGTCCCGACCGCTACTCCATCAGTCCCTCGGTGACGCTTGAAGGCGGCGCGGCGCTGGCCGTTCACGAACAGATGCTGTCGGTCGTCGTCACTCGCGTCGCGCCAGGGGCGCTTGTTGACATTCCATTCGAGCAGCAGCTAACCCGCAGTGGCGAAGATGTCGAGCAGCGGCCGGGGGCTCAATGAGCGGCGCTCCGACAAACACGGGCGTCCCGCCCGACGCTGCAGGGCCGGGCCGCCAGATCCTTGGGCCGACAGCGCTTGGCGATGACCCACGGCGCTTCTGGCGGCTGGCCTGGACGATTGCGGTGACTGAATTCAAACTGCGCTTCTTTGGTTCAGCGCTCGGCTATCTGTGGCAGTTTGTCCGGCCACTACTGATCTTCGCAATCATCTACGTCGTCTTCGTCGAAGTGCTTGGCGTCGGCGGTGACCAGCCTTTCTTTGGTGTCGCATTGCTGCTGGGAATCGTGATCTTTCAGTTCTTCACCGATGCCACGGCGGCCTCGGTGCGATCGATCGTGCTGCGCGAGAGCTTGGTTCGAAAGATTGATTTTCCACGCGCCGCGATCCCTGTCGCCTGCGTAATTCAGGCGCTGATGAACCTCGGGCTCAACCTGATCCCGGTGACGATCTTCCTGATCGCCGCCGGCGGCCGCCTCTACTGGCGCTGGCTGGAGCTGCCGCTGATTGTCGTGATGCTCGTCGTCTTCGTTACAGGCTTGTCGCTACTGCTGTCAGCGCTATTTGTTCGCTTCCGCGACGTCGAGCCGATCTGGGATGTTGTGATGCAGGGCCTTTTCTACGCAACACCGATCCTTTACTCCCTCTCGGTCGTGATTGACAAGGCCGGGATCGAGGTCGCGCGGCTGATGCTGATCAATCCGTTGGCCGCGGCAATCCAGCAGGCGCGCCACGCGATCGTCGACCCTTCCTACGAGAGCGCCGGGCAAATCTTTGGCACGACAGCGGGTGACCTGATACCGATTGCGATCTCGGTGGCGACATTTCTGATCGGTATCTGGGTTTTCAGCCGCGCCGCGCCGCGGATTGCCGAAGAGCTTTAACTCAGGCCGGGTAGCTGAAAGGCAACTGGTCGGCAAGCTCAGCCAAGCGCGGCGCGCTGCAGTCACGCTCCGAAACGACAATCTCATCGGCTGGCATCGGCCACTCAATCGCCACATCAGGGTCGTCCCAGATAATTCCGCGCTCCAGCTCTGCGTCGTAATAGGCCGACTGTTTGTAAACCACGTCGGCAATCTCACTAAGCACGCAGAACCCATGAGCGAAGCCGACCGGAATGTAGAGCACGTGCATGTTCTCGTCGCTCAGTTCGAAGCCCTGCCAGCTTCCGTATTGGGGTGAGCCGGCCCGCAGATCGACGATCACATCCCAGATCCGGCCGCGCGCACAACGGACTAGTTTCGATGAACCTGCGCCAATCGCAAAGTGCAGCCCGCGCAAAACGCCGCGCGTTGAACGCGAATGGTTTTCCTGCACAAACGGCTCGCTGATACCAGCTTCAGCTAGATCACCAGCACGAAACGTCTCGCAAAAGAAGCCGCGTTCGTCGCCAAAAACAGCGGGCTCAAGCAGCCAGGCCCCGGGAAGCGAGGTTTGTTTAGTAATCACGCAATGCAATCTAGTAGCCAGCGAACGCCAGCGTGCAGTGGTACCCCCTGCCGGGCGACTACCCTGATGCTTCGTGGAATCTGAACTTGAGCCCAGCGCAACCGACCAGCTGCTCGCTGAAAACCAGCAGCTGCGCGCCAGCATCGCCGAACTTGAAGAGCAGCTGAGTACTCAAAGCGCCCAAACGAACCGGATTGTCGCCCAAACGCAGCAGCGGATCTACTGGCTTGACCGCTGGCACATTGATCTTGACAAGCTGGTACTGGTGCCCGGCGTGGCCCAGGCCCGCGCCTTGATGCGCGCAATCCGCGCGCCTTTCAGGTTAGTCAAGAAAGCCGCCAGGAAGATCACGTAGTGGCCACCGTCTCGGTCGTCGTCCCCGTAAAGAACGGCGGCGCGCTGCTTGGCGAAGTGCTGAAAGCAATCGTCCGTGAACAGCCCGATCAGCTGATCGTGATCGACTCCAGCTCAACCGACGGTTCGGCTGAGCTGGCCGAAACAATCGGCGCTGAGGTAATACACATCAGCGCCGCTGATTTTGGCCATGGCCGCACGCGCAACGCAGCCGCCGCGGCGGCGACCGGCGAGCTGGTCTGCTTTCTGACGCAAGATGCGACACCGGTCGCTGGCTGGCTTGCGGCTTACCGCGCAGCCTTTGCGGCAGACGAGCGGATCGGCGCCGCATTCGGACCCCACCTGCCACGTCCTGATTGCAGCCCGACGATCGCGCGTGAGCTAGAGCAGTTCTTTGGCGGTTTCAGCCGCTCGGGCGAAGTGACTATGCAAGCCGCGGCCGATGAGGCCGGCTGGAACCCCGGCTTCCTTTCGAACGTCAACGCCGCCTACCGGCGCGCGGTACTGCTTGATGTTCGCTTTCGCGACGTCGAGTACGCCGAGGATCAAGCGTTCGCGGGCGACCTCTTTGCCGCTGGCTGGCTGAAAGCCTTTGTCCCCGGCGCAGCGGTGCTCCACTCCCATAGCTATTCGCAGCTTGGATTCATCCAGCGCTACTTCGATGAATACCGGGGGCTGCGACAGACGGTCGGCCATGTCGAGGCGATTGCCCCAGTTAGCGCCGCCAAACAGATCGGGCGCCTTGTTGCAGATGACCAGCGCTGGCTGGCGCAGAACGGCGGCTCGGCGGCAGAGCGAATCAAACTGCTGCCTAATTCAACCGCGCACCACGCAGGCCGGCACATCGCCGCCGTACTTGGTTCCCGCGCCGATCGCCTACCCGCGAGCGTGCAGCGATCGCTGTCGCTGGAAGCGAGGGACGGCGCTGCCCGAGAGGACCGCGAGAGCGCCACAGTTCGCGGCAAACCGATTGCCGCCCAGCGAGACCGCGAGCTTTTCTACGAGATGCTTGACCTTGACGGCGAAAGCGGCGTCCCGCTGCTTAATCCAACCCCAGGAATGAGCGAAGCCAAGCGGCTTCACATCGCAGTCGTCATTCCATCGTTCCGAACCGGTAGCGGTGGGCACGACACGATCTTCAGAATCTTCCAGAAAATCGAGCAGCTTGGTCACTCCTGCTCAATCTGGCTGGCCGACCCGATGCTGCGGATGAAAGGCGAATGGCCAGCCGTGATTCGGCGACGGATCCGCGATGAGTTCGTTGAGCTTGATGCTCCGGTCTACAAAGGTTTCGACGACTGGTTTGGCGCCGATGTTGTGCTGGCGACAAGTTGGGAGACGGTCGCACCGGTCCTGCAGCTGCCTAACTGCCGGGCGCGTGCCTACTTCGTTCAGGACTACGAACCCAGCTTTTCGCCGACCTCAGCCGAATCGATCTGGGCTGAGGACAGCTACCGCAAGGGCCTGTTTGCGATCTGTGCCAGCCCCTGGCTGGCGGAGCTGATGAGCGAGCATTACGGCGCCTCGGCATCGGTATTCCAGCTTGGCGTCGACTCCGGTGTCTACTACCCGCGGCAAGTTGAACGGCAACCCAAAACGATCGCCTTCTACGGCCGGGCGGCAACGCCGCGGCGCGCCGTGCCGCTAGGAATGCTCGCCTTGGCAGAGCTTCACCGCCGCCAGCCAGATCTGCGAGTCGTAATCTACGGCGACCGGCACCCTGTCGAGTCGACCTTTCCTTACGAGTACCTCGGCGTCGCCAGCCAAGAGCAGCTAGCAACGCTTTACTCAGAGGCAACGGTCGGCCTCTGCCTGTCGGTCACTAACTATTCGCGCGCGCCGCAGGAGATGATGGCCTGCGGTCTACCGTGCGTCGACCTGGCCGGCTTCTCTGCCGAGTCGGTCTTCGGTGAGGATGGCCCGGTTGCGTTGAGCGAGTTCAGTCCGAAAGCGATCGCTGGCCACATGGAACAGCTACTGCAAGATCAAGAGCTGTGGAACGAACGCTCTCAGGCGGGGATCGAGTTCGCCGCCCGCCACTCTTGGGGGGCGGCAGCAGTTGAGGTTGAGGCTGGCCTGCGCGCGGCGCTGCGCGAGCAGGAGGCCTCAGGCCGTCAGGCGTAAAAGCGGCCCAGCGTCATCAGCAGGCCGCCAATATCGAGCGCCCCGGTGCCGATGACGATTGCAATGCCGAGGTAGGGCGCAAGCTGCTGGCCTGCGCCGCGGACTGCCAGGCCGATCAGCGCTCCGAAGAGCGCCAGCAGCGGGAACAGATAACGGGCCTGCTCAAACGAGGCCCCCCCGGTTCGTAGTTGGTAGCCGACCAGACTGATCAGACCAGCCACGCCGGCGGTCATCGTCACATAGACCAACAGTTCGCCGGCGCGGCTGCGTAGCGCCGCGCGTCCAACAACGAGCGCCCTCGCAATCAGCGCCGTTAAGCCAACCCAGCAGAGCAGGACGACGCTGTAAAGCCAGGCCGGGAACTGATACTCGAGCCATCCGAAGCGCCCGATGAAGCCTTTGAACATCGTCTCCCAAAGCGGGTATGGCTCAGCAACCTGATCTGTCATGAACGGCAGTCGCGGCAGCCAGTACTGCCATAAATAACTGAGAAAGCCGGTCAGTGACTTCTGGGCCTGGCCAGAGGCACTGCCGCTGACGAGATCGCTCGATCCGGGCGGTTGCGTACTGCGCGCCCAAAGCCCGCTGCTGAGCGCAAGGTAAAGCCCGCATGCGACGCCGCCAGCGATGATCAAAGCGGCGAGCGGCCGTGTCAGGCTTTTTCCGCCGCTGGATCGAAGCCGCAATAGGAGAAAAACGATCGCCAACAAGGCCCCCGGCACAAGCCCAAGGAAGATCGGTTTTGTCGCCCAGCCGGCCACAAGTACGGCCACGATCCAGACTGCGGCGCCAGCGGTCAGGCCGCGGCGCCAGCTGCGCGCAAGCAGCCAGAACAGGGCCGCCGACAGCGTCATCATCAGGACATCGTTATTGACACTGCTGCCGATGAAGCCGACATATGGGAGTAGACCAACGCTAAGCGCGCCGACCGGCGCTGCAAGCGGCGTGCCGGGGAGCAGCTCACGGATGAAGAAGAAGATAAACAGCGTAGTCAGCGAGGTCAGCAGACAGGAAATTAGGCGCAGCACGGTCAGCTGCTCGATCACGTTCGCCCCCAGCGCGTCAGATGCCAGATAGCCAACCGACTCGATCGAGTAATAGAGCGGCGGGTAGGTGGACGCCGCGTCGGCGCCGCCGCCGTCGTTCTGCGCCAGTCGGCGGCTCAGTTCCAAGTCGGCGCGGCGCTGATCAAGCAGCGTCCAGGGCGGCTTGCCGCGCGGGTTTGCCCTGACCGACGGGAACCTGACAGCTCTTAGCGCGGCGGCCTGCGCCGACGACCAACCGGGCCTTGAGAGCTCGGACGGAGAGGGCGGCCTGCCGGTCTCGGCTAGCCGCTGCACATAGGCAAAATGGCTTGGCTCATCAGGGGCGTGAAACGGAGGCGTCACAACGGCCCATGCCATGGCGCTCAGCAGCGTGGCACCGGCGCACGCCAACGCGACGGACTGCCGGCGCCAGCTTCCGCGCCGCGAGGCCGCTTGCGCCACGGCGCTCACTGGCGCGCCGTTCGGATCACAATGCCAACGCTGAGCGCGATCGCTGCCAGCGCAAGCGCCAGCGCCAGCCACGCGGTCGCCGCGCCGAACGGGGCGACGCGCACTCGCTGAAACCGCTCGCCAATCTCACCGGCGATGTCAGTCCATGAGAACTGCGTCGCGCCCGGGTAGCGCAGCGATGGGCCACTGGTCGACGAACCTGCAATCTGGAATTCCGCATGACCAATATTGCTCAGGCAAATAGTGGCGAGCTGCTCGCGGTTTGCTGTCGGAGCGACCGGTACGACGACGTTCTGCGCCTCACGAAAGCGCCGCGAGCCAGCCAAGACCAGCTTGTCGCCGGCGCGGCCAGTCACCGCGATCGCGGCCACCAGCGGCCGCCCGTAGGTGCTCAGCGTCATCTCGATCCGTGCGGCCCCAGGCGGGATTATCTGGTCAGCAATGCAGAGCCGCTGCCCTGGACCGATGCCCGCAATAAAGTTCTGCGGCAACGCACCGGGCGAGGAGGGAGTATCGGGGCCGTCGGTCGACAGCCAAACCGCCGCCGCCAGCGCCAGCACAGCGACCAAGGATGCTGCGAAGAGCGTTAGTTTGGCCATTGCATCGGCGGCCGCTCAGGCGTTGCGGAAGGGTGGTTTGGCATAGGCGACCCGAGTCACGCTAGCGAGTTGATTGCATGCCGCTGCCAGAAGAACCGCACACGCGGCCGCTTAGAGGTGATCGAAGACCGATAGCCTCAGATCGGTGAACGTCGGCTTCTCGCTCCTCACACTCTTCCCGGGCCAAGCCGGCGGCGCTGAGACCTACGTTCGCGGCCTATTGGCGGCCTACGCTGCCGGCGCAGGGCCAGAGATGACAACGGCGCTGGTGAGCCGTCATAGTGCGCCGGCCGTTGAACGGCTTGCGCGACCTCATCTGAAGGTCCAGCACGTCCCGTCATACCGTCCCGGCGATTCAGATCTGACGCGCCTGCTCGCAATGGGCGCCGCACGCATCACCCCTGCCCGCACCGCGCGCGATCTTCCGGCCAACCTTGACCTGATCCACTATCCCGTCACCGTTCCGATTCCGGTTTTGCCAGAGGTCGCTCGCGTCGTCTCGCTGCTCGATGTGCAGCACCATGACCTGCCGGGCGCCTTCTCCGCCGCTGAGCGCCGCTTTCGCCGTTGGGCTTACGACGACTCCGCCCGTCAGGCCGATCAAGTGATCACAATTACCTCATTCAGTGCCGAGCGGATTGCCGAGCGGCTTGGGATTGATCGAGGAAGAATCCATCCGATACATCTGGGGATCGATCACGAGCGATTCACGCCGAACGGGCCGACAAGCGACCTCCCCGGGTTGCCTGAGCGGTACCTCTACTACCCGGCCAATGCTTGGCCACACAAGAACCACAAGCTGCTGCTGGACGCTTTCAGCCAGATCAAGGACCCGAGCCTCCACCTGATTCTCACCGGCAGCGGCGACACCACCGCGCTGATGCGCGGCGCAGGCGAACGGATCCATCACCTCGGCCACGTCGCCGCCGACCAAGTAGCCCCGCTGCTGCGCGGAGCTCAGGCACTGATTTTCCCGAGCCTCTACGAAGGCTTTGGGCTACCGCCGCTGGAAGCGATGGCCTGCGGCTGCCCAGTCGCCGCGTCGAATACCGGCGCGGTTGCCGAGGTTTGCGGTGATGCGGCGCTGCTGTTCGACCCGGGCGATATCGACGCGCTCGTAGAAGCGATCGATCGGGTTGTCGGCGACGAGACGCTCCGCGCCGATCTAGCGGCCCGTGGATTGCAACGCGCCGCTCAGTTCACCTGGGAGAAGACCGCCCACCGCCATCGCGATCTATACAAGCTGGTTGCTGAGCGCAGCCTGCAGCGCTGACCCGAACGGCCCAACGACCGCAGCAGCGTCGAAAGGCCGGCAGTCCACTTATCCCCTTGAGGCGTTAATGCGCCCGGCCTCCTGACTCAGCCAGGCGATGCTGAAAGGCCATACCACGCAATCGTCGCCTTCAATCCCTCCTCCAGCGGCACCCGCGCATCAAAACCAACCAGCTCGCGCGCCCGGCTGACGTCCAGGTAGCGAGTCGGCTGACCGTCAGGTTTGGATGCGTCCCAGGCAACCTCGCCTTCGAACCCGGTTAGCCGCTGGACCAGTTCGGCCAGATCGCGGATCGTCGTCTCCTCGCCGGTGCCGATGTTGACCGGGTCGGATACTTCCAAGTGCTCTGCTGCCAGCAGCAGTGCCCGGGACGCGTCGTCAACGTAGAGAAACTCGCGCGATGGCGTGCCTGTCCCCCAGAGCGTGACTGTCTCACCGCTCTCGCGCGCCTCGACGAATTTGCGGATCAGGGCAGCGATCACATGCGACGATTCAAGGTCGAAATTGTCGCCCGGGCCGTACAGGTTGGCGACGATCGGAACGACTGAGTCAAAGCGATACTGGCGCCGGTAAGCCTCACTTAGGACCAGCATCATCTTCTTCGCCAAACCGTACGGCGCGTTTGACTCCTCCGGGTAGCCATCCCAGAGCGTCTCCTCGCGGAACGGTGTCGGCGTGAACTTCGGGTAGGCGCAGACCGTGCAGGCAGAAACCAACTTCTCGACGCCGGCTTGACGCGACTGCTCAAAGATGTTGGCGGTCATCATCAGGTTGTCGTAGACCAGCGGCGCAGGATTGTCGCGGTTGTATCCGATGCCGCCAACGTTCGCGGCGAGGTGGATCACGACTCCAGCGCCCTCAACCGCGTCGCGGCAGGCCTGTGGATCACGCAGGTCATGCTCGGCGCTGCGAACGACCCTGACATCGGCGCCAAGCTCGTTTAGGTCGCGCACTACCGCCGAGCCCAGAAAGCCAGCTCCACCGGTAACTACGACATTGCGCCCGGCCCAGAAGTCAGGGCTGGGATCGCCGCCGGGGCTCACTCGCTGTCAACCCTGACGGTGCGGCCGGCCATCTCATCCTCAAGCTCCTTAACGTCAGCGTCGACCATTATTCGCACCAACTCGGCGAAGTTGACGGTTGGCTCCCAGCCCAGCTGCTCGCGCGCCTTCGACGGATCGCCGCAAAGCGCGTCAACCTCAGCTGGACGGTAGTAACGAGGGTCAATCTCGACGTGCTTCTGCCAGTCAAGGCCCAGATGCTCACCGGCGGCGTTGAGGAAGTCGCGCACCGAATGCATCTCGCCGGTGGCGACGACGTAGTCGCCTGGCTGATCCTGCTGAACCATCCGCCACATCGCGTCGGTGAAGTCCGGTGCGTAGCCCCAGTCGCGGCGGGCATCGAGGTTGCCAAGGAAAAGCTTCTTCTGAAAGCCAGCCTGGATCCGCGCCAAGGCCCGCGTGATCTTGCGCGTGACGAAGGTCTCGCCGCGGCGTGGCGACTCGTGGTTGAAGAGGATTCCATTCGAGGCGTGCATTCCGTAGGACTCGCGGTAGTTAACCGTTATCCAATAGGCCGCAACCTTCGCCACGCCGTAAGGACTGCGGGGATGAAACGGCGTCAGCTCATTCTGGGGCGGCGGCGCTGCACCGAACATCTCAGAGCTGGAAGCCTGATAGAAGCGCGGCGTGACCTGCGCGTCACGGATCGCTTCCAACATCCGAACCGTGCCCATGCCGGTGACATCCATCGTGTACTCAGGAACGTCAAATGAAACACGCACGTGGGACTGAGCGCCAAGGTGGTACACCTCATCCGGCTGAATCTCGTACATCAGGCGAGCCAGTCGGCTCGACTCAGCCAGATCGCCGTGATGAAGGAAGAGTTTCGTGTCGGCCTCGTGACGATCACGGTAAATCGGGTCTAGGCGGCCAGTGTTGAACGACGACGAGCGCCGGATCAGGCCGTGCACTTCGTAACCTTTTTCAAGCAGCTGCTCCGCAAGGTATGAACCGTCTTGGCCGGTGATTCCTGAGATCAGTGCGCGAGCCATGAATGGGGATCTTAGTGACGCGTGGCGCGATCGTGCAGCCACAGCTGCAGCGTCCGCTAGCCTGACGGGCTGATGGGCATTGACGCCGCGACTAAAGGTTCCTTGCGCGTAGCGCTATCGATGCTTCCCGCTGCCGACTGGCGATCTCGATGATGCTCCGCAGCCTCGCCATTATCCCTGCTTTTAATGAGGCTGCGTCGGTTGGCGCGGTGGTCGAAAGCGCGATTGAAGAGCTCCCCGGATGGGATGTCGTCGTGATCGACGATGGATCTGACGACGAGACCGCCGTTGTCGCCGCCCGGGCAGGTGCACATGTTGTCAGCACGCCGTACAACCTCGGCATCGGCGGCGCCGTACAGACCGGCTTCATCTTCGCCCGCGACTCTGGATATCAACGAATGGTCCAGATCGACGGTGACGGTCAGCATGAGACAGCGGCCGTTGCGACGCTTGAACAGAGAATGGCCGATTCCGGCGCCGACATGGTCTGCGGCTCGCGTTTCCTCGGCGAAGGCGACCACTACCCGGCGCCGATCAGCCGCCGCACCGGGATTCACATCTTTGCCTTCCTGCTCTCCAGCTTTCTGCGTCAGCGAGTCACCGACCCAACGTCGGGCTTCCGCCTCTACAACCGGCGGGCGATAGAGCTGTTTGCGACTGACTACCCGCCCGACTACCCGGAGGTCGAGGTGGTTCTGATGCTCCACCAGCACCGACTGAAGATGGCCGAAGTGTCGGTTCAGATGCAGCTGCGCCAAAACGGTAACTCGTCGATCAGCTCAGGCAAGTCGGCCTACTACATGGTCAAGGTACTTTTGGCGCTGTTCGTTGGCCTACTGCGTGCCCGCAAACCGGCCCGGGCAGGCTGAGCGGTGGACAATCGGATTCAGATCGTGTCGATCGTCGCAGCCCTCCTGCTCGTCGCGCTGGTGATTGAGCTGGTTCGGCGGCGGCGGCTGAACGAGCGCTATGCACTGCTCTGGCTGTTTAGCGCATTTGTAATCCTCGGCCTGGCGATCTGGCAGGGGCTGCTGGAACGGCTCGCAACGCTGATCGGCGTCGCTTACCCGCCGAACGCACTTTTTCTCGTTGCCGTTGCATTCATCTTGCTGCTGGTGCTCAACTTCTCAGCTGCGCTCTCACGGCTTGGTGATCAGACGCGCACGCTCGCCCAGCGGCTTGCGATCCTTGAAGCGCGGCAGCGCAGCTCGGAGCAGGACAGCCGCTTAGTCGCCCCCGGCGATGCGACGGCGGACGGCGCGCAGCACCCTGTAGCACAGCACGATCGCCCGGCTGACGACTGAGTTAGCGGCCACAGCGAGCGGATGCCCTGCTCCGTGCGCGCGGGCTTGGCTGGCGTGCTCAATGAACTGCCCTTCAAAACCAGTCATACTGATCGTCCCCTCGGCCATTGCGAAGACGGCTAGATCCACATCAATGACCACCGGATCGCCGCGGCGGGCGAGGCGCAGAAACAGGTCGTAATCCATCGAATAGCGGTAGTTGAGGCTGAGCGGCCCGACCTCCCTAAGGGCCTCCGCGCGGACAAACGTTGCCGGGCAGGAAATAAAATTCTGCGTCAGATAGAGCGGGAACGAATAGTGGCGTAGGAAAAGCTTCTTGTAGGCGGTGACGAACCTGCGGATCTCCGCTCCGTCGCCGTCGACGATCTGGCAGCCGCCGGTGAACCATTCCGCTTGCGGGCTACGCTGCGCCGCCTGCGCTACAGCCTCCAGCGCGCCCGGCAGGTACCAGTCATCAGCGTTCAGCCAGCCAACCAGCTCGCCCGAGGCGAGCGCAAAACCCTTGTTGACAGCGTCAGACAAGCCTTCGTCGGGGCCTGAGATAAAGCGCACGCCAGCGTGCTGGGCGACGACGGCCGCTGTGTTGTCGTCCGAGCCGCCGTCGATCACGATCTGTTCGACATTCGGGTAGCCCTGACTGCTGACGCTCGAAAGAGCGCGGCCGATCGTGCCAGCTGCGTTGAGCGACGGCGTGACGATGGAAATCAGCGGGGGCAAGCGTGACAGATGGTAACCGCCTCCGCCGCGTAAAGTGTGGCAACCTGCGCTCTGTGAGTCAGGCTGCTCTCATCACCGGAATCACCGGCCAAGACGGCTCGTACTTGGCCGAACTGCTGCTCAAGAAGGGCTACGCGGTCCACGGATTGGTGCGCAACGTGTCGGCCACCGACCAAGGGCGGATCGAACACCTACGCGACCGCATAACGCTGCACGAAGGGGACCTCACCGACCAAAGCTCAATCGTCCGTGCGCTGAGCGTTAGCGAGCCTGATGAGATTTACAATTTGGCGGGGACAAGCTTTGTCGGCGCTTCCTGGGCGCAGCCGGCGCTGACAGCGGAGCTGTCCGGTGTCGGTGTCGCCCGAGTGCTCGAAGCAATGCTTGAAGTCCGCCCGCAGGCGCGGTTCTATCAGGCATCATCGAGCGAGATATTCGGGCGCGGCATCGATGTGCCGCAGACTGAGCAGACGCCGCTTAGCCCGCGCTCTCCTTACGGATCAGCGAAAGCCTACGGACACTTCATCACGATCAACTACCGCGAGGCGCACGACCTGTTCGCAACCAGTGGCATCCTCTTCAACCACGAATCGCCGCGCCGCGGGCTGGAATTCGTGACCCGCAAGATCACCTGGCACGCAGCCGCAATCAAGCTCGGGCTGGCTGACCGGCTGGCGCTCGGCAGCCTTGATTCCCGGCGCGACTGGGGATACGCAAAGGACTACGTTGAAGCGATGTGGCTGATGCTCCAACAGGAAAGCGCCGCCGACTATGTGATTGCCACCAACGAAACTCACTCCGTGCAGGAGTGCGTCGAGGTTGCCTTCGACGAAGCGGGGTTGGATGGCTGGGAGCGCTACATCGAGATCGACCCTCAGTTCGTGCGACCGGCCGAAGTAGAGCGATTGGTTGGCGATTACGCCAAAGCCGAACGCGAGCTTGGCTGGAAGCCAACGACAAACTTTGAGCAGCTAATCCGACTGATGGTGCGGGCCGACCTTGAGCTATTGGCGGAGCAGGCTTAGGCGATGCGCGCGGCCGATACCGAAGGCGCGCCGGGCATCGCCGATAGATCGCCCCCACCGTCGACCGTTGAGCTGGTTGAACTACCGATCGCAATTACCGACTACGAGCGGACGCTCGACTGGATTGACGAGGCAATTGCCGGGCAGGCGCGCGAGTACGTCTGTGTGACGCCGGTCCACCTGTTGATGGCTGCCTACGAGGATCCAGAGGTGAGGATCGCCGTCGGCAAGGCGGGGCTGATCGTCCCCGACGGCCAGCCCTTGGTATGGGCGCTGCACGCGCTGGGAGCTTCCGCGGCAAGCCGCGTCTACGGGCCCGACCTGATGATCGCCGCCTGCCAGAGGGCAGTGAAAAGCGGGGCGCGGATGTACCTGTACGGTGGCCGCAACGACGGCGCACTGGTGCAGCTAACGCTGAATCTACGGCGCCGTTTTCCAGGGCTCAACATCGTTGGTGGCTACTCGCCGCCGTATCGCCCGCTCGAGCTCTATGAGGAAGAGAGCGTCGCTGCGGAGATCAACGCCAGCGGCGCCGACATCGTCTGGGTTGGCACCGGACAGCCGAAGCAGGAGCTCTGGATGGCGAACATGCGCAGCCGGCTGGATGCGCAGGTGCTGATCGGCGTCGGCGCCGCCTTCGACTTTCATGCTGGGCTGGTGCCGCAGGCGCCGCGCCATCTGCAAGAGGCCGGGCTGGAGTGGGCCTGGCGACTGGTACGAGAACCACGCCGACTGTGGCGGCGCTACCTGCGCTACAACCCATGGTTCGTCTTCCTTTTCGCTAGGCAGTGGCTTGAGCAGCGGCGCGGACGAGTCGATCGCTAGGTTCCAACGCGATGCCAACTCTGAGCCAACCTCAGCCCCCACTCAGCGCTTGCCTGCATGCCCCGAGCGCCCGAGAAACCGGGGCAGACTAGATTTGAAGATCCTATTCGTCAACACCAGGTTACCGACCGCTGCGACCGGCGGAGCCGAGATAGTCGCCTACCGAATCGCAGAGGCGTGCGTCGACTTGGGCTGCGACGTCGCGTACGCAAGCGTTATGACTTCGCTACAGCGCAACGCGTTTGACCAGGCTCGCTCCCCAACCAATAATCCGTTGATCGTTCCCCTGTCGGGCAGCGCGCTCGCAACCATGCAACAGGGTGAGCCGGTTCCGACCCGCAAGCGAATCCAAGGCCACATCAACGACCTCTCGACCGCTACCGGGGAGGCCGAAATGGACAGCGTTCTGCGATCGTTTCAGCCGACTGTCGTCGTTACTAACAATGTTCGCGGACTCGGGATGGGGACCATCAAGGCGATCAGTCAACACGACGCGTTGTGGGTACACATTCCTCACGACGTACAACTGCTGACGCCGAGCGGCATGTGGTACTTGGATCGAAGGACACCGGCCGCATGGGATTGGAAAGTGGTCCGTTGGTGCTTCCAACGCTACCTCCGGCGCAGCTTCAACGCTGCAGACATCCTCTTCGCGCCGACCGAGTTCATCGCCAACGCCCTCAAGTCAGAGGGGCTTTTCTCCAACGCCCGCACCGTGGTGCAGCATTTACCCGCTGCAGCACCACCCGTCAAGTCTTCTAGCCTGTCTCACGTTACGAGCGTCAGCGAGGAAGCCAACCAGCCCCTTCGGATCGCATTCGTCGGCCGCCTATCAGAACACAAGGGAATCCCTTGGGCTCTCGGCGTCCTGTGCTCACATGGCTTCGCCGCTACTGTCGATGTCTGCGGCGATGGAGAACTCGCGCCCGCAGTCCGCGTACTCGCGGAGCGAGGAGGCCCTACGAAGATTGTCCAACACGGCCACGTCAATGCTAGCGAGCGAACCGCGCTGCTCGCTGGCGCAGACGTTGTCGTCATCCCATCGTTGGTGCACGACAATGCGCCGCTGGTCATACCGGAAGCTGCGGCGCTCGGCGTGCCAGTGATCGCCGCTAGAAGTGGTGGGATTCCGGAGTTCATACAAGACGAATGGCTGTTCCGTCCTGGCGACCCCAGCGACCTCGTCAGCGTCATAACCAAATTCGCTAGAACCCGCCCCGCAAGTACCTTGCTCTCAACAGCGTGGCCTAGTGAGAAGGAATATGCGTCTCGACTGATCGATGTTTGCGCCAAAGCGTCTCGCGACCGGTGAGCTTCTCACCCAAAATTGGTCCTCTCAGGGAGGCCAAAGAGGGCTGCAGCTGGTACCGTCAAATAGCGTCACTGAGTGCCGAGCAGCGTGTACACCATGTCAACTCAGTTGCCCTGAAGGCGCCGGCGAATCCAGTCCTGATTGGGCGCTGGTCCCTCGTCACTCATCTCAATCCATGGCTGCAGGGCCCCCTTGCCCTGCACCTTGATAACGGTGAATGAAAAAAGATTCGCCTGAGAAGGAAACAGCTTTGCCACGCCTCGAGCCGCTGGCGCTAGAAGTTTCAACACACGCGCCCTCCACCCGCCGCCAGCTGCTACAACGGACCATGGGATCTCTAATTCACGAGAGTACCGATACTCATGACATCTGTGGGGGGCATACGAAGCGATTGTTTTTTCAACTTCACGCTCCGTCCACCGGTACACATAATTCGGGACTGCCGTGTTAGCGACACCCCCAGCGACCATCCCATTCGCAGCCACGGCTACCAACTCGTAAGCGTCAATTAAGCCGCTGTTAAGTGCGAGCCGCATTGCCGCACTGTCACGACTCTCAAACCCGATAATTCCGAACCGTGAGACCCGGTAAAGCTCAAGCAGTGCCCGGTGGGGCGACCGACAATGGTGGAGCCCCGCACTAACTACTCCCCAGTCAAAACTACCATCCTCAAAGGGAAGATCTTCCGCATCCGCAAGACTCCATTGATACGGAGGGAATGAGTCCTCGTTGAGACGCTCATCTAGGTTGGTGATAGTGACGTTTGCGAACCGCAAGCGAGCGAACACGTCCCGATCAACATCGCCACCGCAAACGATAAGGATCTTTGAGTCTTGGGCGATAACGTCGCCGATGAGCCCCTCGACTGTTTGGCAGTAGAACGAGGAGCGCTCAGCGACCATCGGCTGAGTATGACAGTCCGCGCACCACGACCGTCAGGCTGCATCAAGAACCCCTCCTCGGAGCCTAGTACTAAGCGCAGAGCCGGCCGTTCACGCCCGCGGCCACGTGGCAGATCAGCGGCTGTGTGATAATCGAACTTAATGGGCGCGAGCAAAAAAATCCTTATCACTGGGCTCTCCGGCTTCCTAGGGCGTGCGCTCTCGCAGGAGCTACCGCCGGGCGCTGAGATAGTCGGCACGACTAGGTCGCTAAGCGGGGGTCCTCCCGTCGATCGCAACGCGAATTGGCTGGAGTGCGACTTGGAAGATCCTGAAGCCGTCGCGCAGTGTCTCGACGCCTCCTCGGTCGAGACTGTGGTTCACGCCGCAGGCGAAGCAAACGTCGACAATGTCCAGCGAAACTCACTAGCGGGGATCAACTCCAACGCGATCTCGACGATGAATCTTGCGCTGGCCTGCGCGAGACGCAACATCCACCTGATCTACGTGTCAACGAATGCCGTGTTCTCCGGCGAGGATGCGCCATACGGTGAGGACTTTCCTGCCAACCCTGTCAACCATTACGGGGTTGTCAAACTGGCCTCAGAGCGGATCGCGATCGACCTCAATCCGCAGACGACGGTCGTTCGACCAATACTGATGTACGGCTGGAGCGACGAGGATGGCCGAACGAACCCCGTGCTAATGACAATCGAACGCCTTCGGAACGGCGAGCAGCTACAGATGGTCGACGATGTCGTTGAGAACCCGTTGTACGTCAGAGAGTGTGCCAAGGCCATCTGGGCTGTTATCGCCTCAGGCCAGCTTGGTGTCTTTCACTTGGCGGGCGCAACAACCGTTAACCGCTTCGACCTCGGCGTACAGACAGCGCGCGCGTTCGGGCTCGACGATTCGCTGATCTCCCGCGTACAAAGCGATGCCTTTCCATCGATCGCTCCGCGGCCAGCGAACACTACGTTTGATACGACCCGGATGAGAGATCTGCTTCGGTTGGAGCCGCTCTCTCTCGAGGTCGGGCTGGCGGAAATGCGTTCGCAAGAATGATCCCCGGCGTGCCGTCAGTAACCATTGCGATGCCGGTCTACAACGGCGCCGCAACATTGAGTCGGGCGGTCAGCAGTGCCTTGGATCAGACTTACCGGGACATCGAACTGCTCGTGATTGATGACGGCTCATCTGACACCTCCGTCGACTTGGTACGAAGCTTCCGTGACCCGCGAATTCGATTGATCGTCCACGAGGAGAACCGTGGGCTAGCTGCAACGAGGGACCACCTAGTCGACGAAAGCGCCAGCATCTACATCGCTTGGCTGGATCAAGATGACTGGGCTCATCCGAAGCGCGTCGCCAAGCAGTTTGATCTGCTCACAGACCGGCCGAACGCGGTCCTCTGTGGCACTTGGGTTGAGTTCGTGACCGAGACCAACGGGTCGAAGCGCTCTCGACTTCTCCGAAGGGTCACCGAGCGGGATTTCACAGATAGCGAGGATCTTCGAGCAAAGATGATCTTCCGGAACATGCTGCGGACGTCCTCCGTGATGTCACGCACCGAGGCGATCCGAGCCAACAGGCTGACTTTTTGCGAAGAGTACGCCCCCGCCGAGGACTATCAGATGTGGACCCAACTTAACCAAGTTGGCGATATCGTCATGGTCCCTGAAACCCTAGCCCGCATCTACGAGTACTCGACCGGCGCGTCGGTGCAGGGCGGGGAACGGCAAATCATTGGTGCTCGCAGGACCCGGCTGGAACTTCTCGCCGAGTTGGGCTTCAACCTAAGCGGCGCAGAGGTCGCACTCCACATGTTCATAACTGAGCGCGATGGCCGGAGGGCATCGCCAGAGGAGTACACCGCCGCTGCCAAGTGGCTGGATGAGTTGCAGCGCCGCAACGATGACCTCCTTTGCTTCCCGAAAAGTGCCCTGCGACGAGCTTGCGCCGAGCAGTTTGCATCGCTGCTTTGGCGCTGCTCCAAAGAGCGCCCCAAGCACGTTGGGAAGTTGGTGTCCGCCTCTCGGACCAGCAGATCCGTCCCGGCATGGGCGCTCAGGCGCAGCATCCGTGTCGCCGCGAGTAGAACCTGAGCCAGAAGCGGACAGGAGTCCCTCTGCTAGAGCGTCTTCACACGGCGATCACTGGAAGCGTCGAAATCACAACCGAAGCCGCTCTGCAGTAGCATGACGCACCAAGCAGACGGCGATCGACTGGCGCACAAGGTGGTGACCCAAAAGATACATCGCTCACGCGCCCGGTAGCCAATGTCAATACTAGATCAATCTTTCTGGGAACCTAACACCCTCTCCGTCAGCGGAACAATTGCCGTGCCGCATCGCTCTGGGCCATTGCCGCGGCTTGTGAGCCGCCAAGCGCCGCGCATCTTCGAGGCGGGTATGACATGACTTGCCGTGCCTCGATTGTTCGGCGGTGTCGCAAGCTCGGCTATGACCTCGTGTCGAAGCTATCTAGTCTTTTTGGCTATGAACTGGTACGCAAGTCCAGCGGTGCATTCAACTGTCTTGAGTACCCGGAAGCGTCCGATCGCGATCGGCAAATTTGCGAGTTGATAAGCCCGTACACGATGACCTCAGAGGCAAAAATCTGGTCCTTGATCCGTGCGGTGGATTACGTCGAAGAGAACAACATCCCAGGTGATTTCGTTGAATGCGGGGTCTGGCGCGGCGGGAGCGCGATGGCAATCATGCTTGCGTGCCTGACCGGTGGCCGGCAAGCGCGGCCCGTTTGGCTGTATGACACCTTCGAGGGAATGCCACCCCCAACCGATCGTGACGTACAACTCCAGACTAATCGCGCTGCAAGTGGCATATTGGAGGACACCTCCGATCGCAGGAACTCTCACATATGGGCCTACTCGCCGCGCACTGAAGTCGAGGCGAACATAGCGCTTACTAATTACCCGCCGGAGTCGATCAGAATCGTTGAGGGGGACGTGGTGGAGACACTTCAGTCCACGACACCGGACCTCATCGCGCTGATGCGGCTCGACACCGATTGGTACGAATCCACTCTTGCCGAGCTCGAGTTTTTGTGGCCAAAGCTAGTTCCAGGCGGTGTGTGCATCATTGACGACTACGGACACTGGGGTGGTAGTCGCCAAGCGGTCGACGAATACTTTGCACAGCGAGGAGCAAAGCCGTTGCTACTCCGGGTTGACTACTCCGCGCGGATGATCATCAAACACTAGCTGCTGGGGCGTCCACAGCCGCTCCGCCGACCACCGACCGAAGTTGGGAGTCCGCGCGGGCCGTCACAACGTTGGAAAGGTATAGCTGGCCAGTCCGAGGCACGGCTCCATCCAGCAGGATTGCCATCAGATTGAGCGGCGCGACGACAGACACCATGAATGGGACCGAGGCCAGAAGGTTCGTCGGCCCAAGAACCCTTCCCAGAAACGTGATCATTAGCTGCGCGATTGCCCGAGTGTCTGATCCCGCCTTGGTGACGATAACATCCGCGTACCCTGACTGCACGACTATCGCATTGAGACCAAAACTTGTGAGGCGGCGAAAGTCGTATGGTTCCTCGTGCTCAGGCCATACAAACGGAGTCGTCGCTATAAGCCGACCACCGGGCTTGGTGATCCGTCTAATTTCGCGCAATACTCGGGCTAAGTCATCAACATGCTCAAACACTTCGAACGCAACGACAATGTCAAAAAAGGCGCCCGGGAACGGAAGTACCGGCCCGTCAAGGAACACATCGACAGTGCTCGTGGTGTGATCATGACCGCTCACTTGAACGTCAACACCAGTATACGACGCTACGTTCTTGAAGAACCGAAGATAGGGTTTAGAGCCGCACCCGATAGTCGAGGACGCGCGCGCCCCTAGATTCGGCTGCTGCTGCGCTGATGTTGCGTGCCAGCTCGCGTCGCATCAAATACGCAGGGTTGATGAATACTCCGCGCCACGTGGGGTGAAACTCTTCTCGCTTTGCTACGCGGCTGGCTCGCGTGATCAACCTACGAATCAACTTGTCAAACCCCAGTCTGCGACCATAACGCGGCCACTTTAGAGACTGTTTGGGTCGGATCGAATTCGTCGCGGAGGCGATCCCAACCCCGTTGCCCCATCGCGGCCCGTGTTGTCGGCGAACTAAGCTTAAGTAAGGCATCGCGCAATGCTTCCGCGTCGCCCGGTTCGGTCAGGTATCCGGTGCTCCCGTCAATCACTTGCTCAGGGATCCCAGCCACTCGTGATGCCACTACAGGAAGTGCATGCTGCATCGCGTGCAGTATCGCGTACGGTAAGCATTCGTCACCGACGGATGGCAGCGCCAGAATGTCAGTGGCATCGAGGACCGCATCGATATCGTCGACCCACCCGGTAAACGTAACTAACGCTGCCAGCCCTGCCTCGCGCACTTGTTGCTGAATCACCGTGCGGGTCGGACCATCCCCGACGAGCAGTATTTTAAACCTAGGCGCGCTCGCACCCTGCGGGAGCTGAGACAACGCGCGTATGAAAACGTCGTGACCCTTACGTTCCTCGAACAGCGCGACAACGCTTACGACAATATCGTTCGGGCTAAAGGCGGAATGCTCGCGGCGTGCCTGGCGCGCCGTTCTGTCTGGAACTTCAATCGCCGGCAGGCCATGCCGAACGGTGTGGACGCGCTCGCGTGGAACTCCTCGGCGCTCTACAAGAAGATCAGAAGTGAAATCTGATGCGGTAATCCAAGCATGAGTTGTGTGAGCTAGGTGATTATCGATGCGTCGCTCAATACTTATTGGCCACTCTCGCTCTTTAGGGATGTTGTGAACGACGTGAATAATTCGCTTGATACCCACATGGTGTGCCGCGGCTGCCATCGTGAGACAGCTCTCCGCAGCTGGATAGCCGCCATTGTTAATAAAGACCACATCGGGCCGCATCCGCTTCAGCAACCGTATTTGGGCATGGTAGTTAGCTGTCGCATATAAGAGACGGACGAGAACGGCGAATCCCGGAACTGCCGCGCGTAAGGTCTTCTGGAGCCGCGGCACGAGACTTTCGCGGCCGTGCCTCGACCGCCCAGCTGGCGAGTTCAAACCCTCTGACGCCGTTGACTGAAGAGGAGGTCTGCTGATTGGTAGCTTGTTCATCAAGCGCGGGATACTATGTACGGGGATCGTCGTCCTTCGTTCTGTAATTCCCTGAGCGATCAGGAAACGATCCATCAATGGGTTGACGTTGCCAGCAAACTGCAAACTCCAAGCGGTATGATCGACCGAGTGATAGAGATCCGTAAGGTACCGATCGCATCCGCCGACTCGGTAGTTTTCGGTCCACAGGAGAACTTTGTTTTGAGGCATCCAGTTCAGGTCTCAGTCCGTCCGACAATCGTGCGCTCGCTGATCCTGCATACGCCTGCGCGGTTCGCGTAGTGTCGCATACGCAGCCTCTTCTTGCTCCTTCCGTTGCGACCTTGGTTGTTGGCGCGAAAGGGCTTCTGGGTCGGGAGATACTCGCGGCTCATCCAGAGGATGCGCTTGCCCTAGCAGCGGACTGGACCTCACGCGACACGGTAGTTACGTCGATGGAACGGGGCATCGCCGAGTTTTTCGGATCCGGACGGACATTGCGTGGTTGGAGCATAGTATGGGCTGCGGGCCGCTGCGTGGTCTCATCAACAGTCAAAGATGTCGCGGACGAAAGCGACTATTTTCAGATCTTCCTGGACGCGATCAGGCGCCATGGGATGGCGTTTGCGAACGGACAGGTTAGTTTCATCTCATCGGCTGGCGGCGTGTACGGCGGGTCGAGCACGCCTCAGCCATTTAGTGAAACTGCTGACCTTGTATCGATCTCCCCCTACGGGAGCGCGAAGATCCACCAAGAGCACCAGCTGGAGGCGCTCGGGGCCGAGCTCGGGTTCAGTCGCGCCCTATTTCGGCCAGGGAACCTGTACGGCGTACGCCAAGATGTGAACAAGGCGCAAGGCTTGATCTCTCACCTAATTCTTTCCGCCGCCACGCAAGCCCCGATCAATGTCTATGTCCCATTAGATTCTCGGCGTCACTACATCGTTGCCCGAGATGCGGCACGGAAGATCTCGATGTCACTCGAATCTCAGCGGCTGGCCAGATCGCCATCGCTCGTTAAGAACATCTACGGAGGACCAGCTACTTCAGTGGCCTCTCTGATCAGTCTTGTTGAAGCTGTTTCCGGGCGGCCCATCCGGCTAACTCGTAGCCGCAACAACCAGAGCCACCGGCAGCCAATCGACGTACTGCTCGCATCTAACGTTCTAGTAGAAATCGACGCCGTTCAATGCGTCTCACTGGAACAAGGTGTCCGTGAGATGATCGAACACATCGTCAACACAACACAGGACGCATCGGTCCCGGCAACCAATTAAACGATCGACGGATTGCCGGCTTCGCCACTAGGCTGATCCCTTGGGTGACTAGCGCGTTCCGGAGCCGCGATCGGCATCGACGCAAGAGGCCTTTTCAGGCCGACCCTCCTTCGCCTCGAGTGAACCGCGCTACTGAATCCGGCCAAGAACCGGCCAGACACACACCCAGTAGCATCGGGACGGCCGCGTGGTCAAAGTGCCGACCCCCTTGAGAAGCTAACGCAGTCAATGATACTACGACTCTCCAACAGAAAAGTGCTGCTGACGAACTGCTTCGTCCCGTCCCACCGCGAATATGATCTGCTTCTGACTGAGGAGCCGGCGGTGGCTCGCGACGCTGGTGATCGAGCGCAGCTACTGAACACAATCCCCTCCGGCGAGAGCGCCCCGGTCGATCTATACGAATTCGAGTGCGAGCTCTGGGACCTAGCCTATTCCTGGTTCACCGTCGGCGGATCCGACCCAACGGTTGTTGATGGATTCAGTGCGGGGGACCTCGCCGGATCTGAGATTGGAACTGGGCTAATTGGGCCATTCTTGAGAGGAGTGCGGCTGGCCGAGAACTTCAGAGACTCCGAGGCCTACGAGGACGGGCTCGTCGACGCATCGTCGTTGACGATCGCGATTGCAGGCAACTGCTCGGACCGTTACCGACGATACGAATCAATTGTCCTCGAAGCTTTCTGCCTTGCGTTGGGGATCTCGAGCCCACCCGCCATTCTCTCGAATGACCCTAGGAACCTTGATCTTGCTGCGCAGTATCCGCGCTCCCGAGACGTTGAGTTCTTGCCAGCCGCAGCGTCGTCGCGCTCGCGGTGGAAGCCTCTATTGGCTCGGTTTTTCCAGGCTTCCGCGGCACTCAGCCGCCGCCCAAGCCTATTGGTCTTCGAGTACAACCCAACGCGTCACTTCGCTCAGCAAGTTCTGAAGAAACGCGGGCGCGCTTACCGCCTCGTGCGTTGCGTGCCGCCCCGAGAAGAGATCCTTGAGACCTTGGTTCGGGGGGACGCTATGTGGTTCGATCCATACGAGTCGCAGCCAGAGCTGGCCGAGACCGCTGATGCGTTCGAGTTCGGACAGAGATTCCGGCTTGATGTCAGAGGAATCGATGCTTTCCCAACGCTTGCGCCGCTCCTTGCCGACACGCTTACCAGCTATGCGTCATTTATTAGGTTGAACGTCCCTCGAATCAATCAGATGCTCAGCCAGTTTAAAGTACGAGCGGTATTTGCGCCGTTTGAGATCCCACCGGTACCGCGCCTAGTAATGCTGTGCGCGCGGGGCAGCAACATCCCTACTTTTCGGACCACTGACGGCTTCCCGGTCTTTGATCGCGAGGCGCACGGGCGCAACGCAGCAATTGCACACCACTATCTTGCGTGGTCCGAGCACACCAACTTTCTTTGGGATGGCCCTGCCGCGCATAGCCGGGGCGCAGTCACTGGTAACCCCGCGCTGGCACTCCGCGATGCAAACCCGGGGCGAGGCGTGTGGCCTAATCCGCTCGGGGCGCCTCTCCGAATCCTTTTGAACCCGATCTGCCCGGACGGACAGGGCAACCGTGCCGTCGGTGAGGACATGTTCTTAGAAGTTCTATCCGGGCTGCAGGCGTCTCGCCGAGCGACTGTCATTGCGTGCAAGCCACACCCGGCCGACTCCATCGATCGATATAGGTCGCTATCAACTCTCTCGATCGAATTCCACGAAGCTGGTCCGATTGACAGGTACTTCAGCGCGACCGACCTCTTCATTACCGGCCCGTCGACATCTCTCTTTGAGGCCGTACTCGCTGGAACGCCAGTGGTGCTAACAATGCCTTGGCAGACTAACGTCGCCTCCGGCCTGCCGTGGGATGGCGACGAGTGGCTAGAGCGACGCACAGCACGGACAGCCGATGACATCGCGCGCCTTCTGAACGACACCGCGACCCTGCTCGAGCCACCGCCAGCCGGCTGGCTCGAGCACTACATTGGCCCCACTGACTCCAACGCAACTGACCGGATACTTGAACAGATTCAGCTACACGCTCCCTCCCTGCGCGGACTTGCACCCTAGCTGGAAGTCCTTCGGCCTCGCTACCTGAGCAGCCGGTGCCGCAACCCGCTTCAAAACCTCTAGTCGCCGAGGCAGTCGAATCCGAGCGGCGTCCCACGAGCAACATCGCACGCAGCCCGTGCACCGATTACGTCTGCGATGCGATCAGGGGGAAGCCCATCCCCTGGCCGGATCGCCCTGACGTTCGAGGTGGTGAACACCTCGCCACGTTTTATGTCGGCGACGCAGTAGAGCGACCGCCGGAACTGCAAAGAACCCTCCTC
>Ga0335396_10001322_pt1 | contig 32060 bp, 19 predicted proteins | sample FRY02_FD_205743 | JGI IMG/M metagenome (GOLD analysis project Ga0335396, IMG submission 205743) | Freshwater microbial communities from Lake Fryxell liftoff mats and glacier meltwater in Antarctica - FRY-02 (spades assembly) (version 2) | ecosystem: Environmental > Aquatic > Freshwater > Ice >... | reverse complement strand
TCCTCTTTCCAGAAAAGAATTAAACCTTCCAGAAAATGATTTTCTCTTCCTCTTTGTCTTTGATCTTGCAAGTATTATGGAGCGGAAAAATCCTCTGGGGCTGATTCGTGCTTTTAAAAGCGCTTTCCCTAATCAGCAAAATACCAGACTCATTTTGAAAATAAATCGCGCCTCCCAATATCCTAATGATATGGCTATCCTTCGCAATGCTATTGCTGGACTAGCCATTACGATTATTGATTCCGCTATGGAAAAAGAAGAAGTTGCAGCTCTCATGAATGCTTGCGATTGTTATGTATCGCTGCACCGTGCAGAGGGATTGGGGTTAACCATTGCAGAGGCGATGCTTTTGAAAAAACCTGTGATCGCAACTGCTTACTCTGGGAATTTGGATTTCATGGATTCGAGTACCTCGTTGCTGGTTAAATACAATCGTATCGAACTTGATCAAGATTATCTGCCTTATAAAAAAGGCTGGCATTGGGCTGACCCTGATGAAAATGATGCAGTTGAAAAAATGCGATGGGTGTATGAAAACCCCCAAGCTGCTAAACTTATGGGTGATGCAGCAAGCCTGAAGTTGAATGATCTATTATCGCCCAAGCGGGCAGGTGAAAGAATGATCGCAAGGTTAGATTCTTTTCAATAACCTAGGCCGCAATCTTTTGTTCGGTTTGTTGCAGTGAGAATAATTTTTCTAATTCTTTGCGCACTACTTCTGGGCTGAAATGTTCCCTTGCAAAAGTTAGAGCCTTATATTGCCTTTGTTCCCATGCTTCTTGGTTGCAATAGAGGTGCACTACTTCACTGATAAAGGTCTGAGAATTTTCAGCGATTGCAACTACCGAACCATCTTGGATGCCAAATCCACGGCCTGCTGCAGGGCTTGCAACACTAGGGACTCCATGCGCCATTGCTTCTGCTAATTTAAGCGGGATACCTGCGCCAAACCTTAGCGGGCATATTACGATTCTTGCTTGATCATAATGCGGTTGTAAATCTTCGACTCTTCCCAATAGTTGGGCTGTTTTCCCGGCTGCAGCAATAATTCTTTTACAGGGGTTAGCGCCCACGATGATCATTTTGCAATCAGGAAGCTGTGCACTTATTTCAGGCCAGGATTCTTTTAAAAATAGCTCCAGTGCATCTACATTGGGGGCATGGGCATCGGTTAATCCGCCTACAAATAATAAGTTTTTTCGTGCCACATATCCTGGGGCATGTTCATTCGCTTTTATCGGATGACCATAAATAGCAACTCTTTTTTCCTTTAAACCTTCTACTACTGTTTTTCTATCTGCTTCACTAACCACCAGCACCGTATCAGCTTGTTTCATGATGGCAAATTCACGATTTTTTAAATCAGCTAGGTGATCTGGTGCAATTGATTTCTCCTCGATTAGGGCACGATCAAGTTCCCTCTGAAAAATAATTGCTTCGGTATCGTAGATAAGATGAGCCTTGGGAAATAGCTTTCGCATTCGCCAAAGCATTGGCTCTGCATGGTGTGGTTTGCAAACCATAATCGTATCGTAGAAACCACGCCTTTCTTCAAGGATAGTTTCAAGATCAAAGGTGCCATGAAAAATTTCTATCCCATGAAACTGCAATTCTTTTACAGTTGCGCTATGGGTTGCGGAATCTGTTAGTGGAATGTAGGTGACTTTATGGCCAAGGTTTGCGAGGTCTAGAAGGATTTTTTTTGTTCGGGGCATGCCTGCTCCCCTACTGGGATCGGGAACATAATCATCCATGATAAGAATGTTACGGCCTATTTTTTTATCCCGTGCATGGATTGCTGATTCTTCTTCTTGAAGGAGTGAGAGTTCGCGTTCAAATTTTTTCTTGAAGATGGGTGCGTTGGTTTGGCATAATTTGAATGCACGCCCTGATAAGTTCCCGTTTTCTCGATGTAATACTGCTGCCTGTGGTTGCACTAATACCTTATATCCCATCCTTTTGATGCTCATGCATAGGTCGACATCTTCAAAATATGCGGGATTATAGCATTCAGCAAAACCATTTAATGTTCGGAACAATTCTGCTCTCACCATCAACGCTGCACCCGAGCAGAAATCCACTTCCCGAACATGATTAAATTCGCATGCATTGGGGTTCGCATGGCCCCTACCATATCCCCATGTGGAACCATCTTTACGAACCAAGCAACCCGATTCCTGCAATCTGCCATCCATATGAATTAGTTTTGCACCTACTGCGCCTACATCAATTCTCGATTCCAGTAAATCTGAAAGTTGATCACACCAGCCGGGGAGTACCGAGGTATCGTGGTTGAGAAAAAGAAGGTACTTGCCATGGGCATGTTTGCTTGCAGCATTGTTGCCCCGAATGAAATCGAGGTTCTCAGAGTTGCGAAGGATGATAGCGTTTTCGATGCGAGCCAATAATTCATGAGTGCGATCGGTGGATGCATTATCTGCGATGATGATTTCGTAGGAATTGTGTGTATGGTTTACAACGCTTTGCAAGCATTCTAAAAGGAGGGCAGCTTTGTTGTAGGTAAGAACAATGATGCTGACTAGTGGTTTTGGGTCAATCTTAAATGAAATGCAGGAATCTTGATGGTTGAGGAAGGCATCTAATTTATGATTGAAATAGATATCGAGAATATCGCCCTGATTAGAGTTGCCATGATTGTTTTTGGGTGCTTTGGGCAGAGGGGTTGTGCGTGCGATAAACCATCTTCGCAGATTTCGCCAAGCTGGTTTGATGGGTTGCAGGATTTCAAGTTGCTTTAACTGGGAATAGTATTTTTTGAAGATACTTTTCATGCAGCGCCCTTCTTTTGCAATTGATTTGAAGTGGCCCAAGGGGTGTTTACTAAACGAGAGGGAATCTCTAGTGGGCAGACTGCGCCTAGTTTTGGAAGGTGTGTAAAGCCTTCCTTTTCAAGATAAGGGCTATAATAAGGATCACCGGATTTTATGAATGATTCATAGCGATCCATGAAGCGTTTTGTATCTGCTGGGTGGGTGCGATCTGCACGCCTAGATTGTGATTCCAAATGAAATAATACGCTATAAGGAGTTTGCAATACTTTGTAGCCTTTATCTTTTAGCCTAAGGCAGAAATCCGTGTCATTGAACCCGATTGCAAACGATTCATCAAATCCATTTACCGCTTCAAAAGCAGCGCAGGGTACAATCATACAAGCCGCAGTAACTGCAGAATAATCTCTTACTGCAAAGAGGCTGCCGTTGGTTCCCATGGTGCCATGCGTGTGGAATTTATGTGCATGATCTGCAGGGCCAGCTAATCCCAAAACTACACCAGAATGCTGAATCGTATGATCGGGGTAAAGTAGGGTTGCACCCACTGCCCCTACATCGGGTCTTTGGGCAATCGCTGCAAGATGCTCTAACCAACCTAAGTGCGCTGCTACCGTATCATTGTTAAGTAACAGATAATGGGTGTGCTTACCTTTTGGTGCAGACTTTGCACCTAGATTCATCATTGCGGCAAAGTTAAAAGGCCCAGTGTATTTCACCACGGTTGCTAAAGTTGATTCCCGTTTTAATAACTCTAAAGTTGCAGGATCATCTGATTGATGATCGATAATAATGATATCCATTAGATTTGCAGGGACTGTTTTTCTCAGACTTTGCAAACAACCTTGTAGCAGGTCGGCACGGTTCTTGGTTGGAATTAGAATTGCAACTTTTGTATTTTCATTAAGCGGATAATCAACCCGTAAGAAATTATGATGCAACACCGAAGGGCTTACTTCTGCTTGAATATTTAATCGGGCAAGGTGCCGTTCCACCGCACCCATTGTTGACTTGGTGATTTCAAAAAGGTTCGCAGTATGACTTGTACTTTGAGTATGCAATCTCCAGCGATATAAAACATCTGGTATATGAGCAATTGTATTAGCTTTTTCAGTCATGCGTAAAAACATATCAATATCGTGAGAAACTTTTAGATTTGGATCAAGGCCGCCTGTGGCTTTTGCTAGGCTGGTGCGGGCGCAGATGGGGTGTACCACATACGGATGGCTTAAATAATAATCGTGTGAAAATGCTGGGCAGGTTTTTATCTGATGCACATGGTTTAGATCTACGCTTGTGAGTGCTTCATCTGCATAAAGTAAATCTGCATCGGTTTCAATAATCGCTTTTGCGAAACGGTGCAGTGCGTGGGGTTCGAGATAATCATCATGATCCATGAATAAAACATGGGTGCCCGATGCTAGGTTGAGCCCTGCATTAGTTGCTGCACTAACTCCCTGATTTTGGTCGAGGATTAGGGCATGAATGCGCTTATCCATTTGTTCCGCATTTTTAAGCACAAAGGGAACTTGCAAATGGCTTGAATGATCATCGATACACCAGAGTTCCCAATCTTGGTAGGTCTGCGATTTCACCGAATCGATGGCTTGTTGCAACCATTGGGGGTTGGTGTTGTATACCGGCATGACAATAGAGAATTTTGGTTTGTTGACAGGCCATTGGGTGTTACGAAATTGTTCGAGTACTTCTTTTTTGGGAAGATAGTTTTTGAGCCAAGCAGACCATGGGCCTGTGGGCCCGAAGAGGGCTTTTCCAGAAGAAGAATGGCGCAGTTTTTTCAACGCTGATTTTAATAGAGAAAGCGGGCCTCGCTGTTGCAGGGCCCGCATTATTCTTGATGGCAGTGATGTTTTTTCAGGCATTGAAAGTTATTCCTAGCCAACTCAGAAGGGCATCCACGATGCAAGTTTCCTGCGCCAAAGTTGCCTTGAGTTTGGCTCCCCTGATTTTACTGCAAGCACCAAGTCATGTGAGGTTTCTCCCTTTGGCCTTCCACACCACTGGCCGGGGAATACGCTTATTTCGGTTCCAAAACCGCTATCTTTGAATAATTGGTGCAGATATTTTTCTTCATAGCCCACGACTTGCTCGGGGCAGTGGGGATATTCAATTCTTGCGGGGCCCCGGTGATGTTGCAGCTTGAATGCAGATTTACCCTGCGCGATTAATCCTTGTACTTCTGGATTGGTTATGAAGAAGGTGATGAATGCTTTCCCACCTGGGCGAAGCACCCGGTGGATTTCACCCAGATAGTTTTCCATATCCCGGGGTAGCATGTGAGTGAATACCGAAGTTAAAAACGCAAAGTCGAAGGAGTTATCCTGATAGGGGAACTGGTACTTGCGGGATACCTGTCTGCCTGATTCGTTGTAACATTTATTATAAATGTCGGAATGCTTGAAGTTGAAATTTGGCCAGCGGCTGGTAATGTTTTTTTCGCACCATTCAATGCCATGTTTCACAATGTCGAAACCTTCGAAACGGCTGGTGGGTTCGAGGTGGTTGACCATTGCAAGCGCCATTCTGCCTATGCCGCACCCAACATCCAACACATCGTGAGAGGGTTTTAGGCCTCCTAGGCGGGTGAATAATTGTAGGAAATCATCCCCTATTTCCTTGAAATTACCTGCCCCAACATACTGTCTTTCCTCTTCGGAAGGCATCGGAAGATCTAATTGCCTAGCTGTGCTCATGAGAACCTCTGTGCGATAAGTCTTAATTACCCATATCTGTCATTATTCAGTTAGCTTATTTCCCCAATTCGTGCAAGGCTAACACTTCATCCATGATGATTTGGTAAATCAGTTAAAATAGGCTTGACGAAATTCCCTATTATCTCTTACTTATGAAGTATTGTTCGTTACAATAACTTACTGACAATCTTGAACATGGTTTTTCGATCCTTCAGGCGATCAGGAGATTCTTTACACGATGGCAAATAGTACCGAACCGGATATGCTCGACCGCTGGAAACTTTCCGATGCTTTCGAGACTTACAGGGTTAACGAGTGGGGTAAGGGCTATTTTGGTATTAACAATCTTGGCAATGTTACGGTCATGCCCACCAAGGACCCTGAAGCTTGTATTGATCTCAAGGAACTAATCGACCAACTGCAAGCGCGTGGCATCCAGCTTCCCATTCTCGTTCGCTTTACGGATATTCTTCGCCATCGTGTTTCCGAAATTCATGCTGCTTTTCAAAAATCGATAGAAGAGTTTGATTACAAAGGCAAGTATTGCTGCGTCTATCCCATCAAGGTTAATCAACAAAGGCATGTCGTTGAAGAGATTCTCGATTTCGGCAAACCTTTTCAATTCGGCCTTGAAGCTGGATCGAAGCCTGAGCTTCTTGCAGTAATGGCGCTGACCAATGGTGGCAATACGCCCATCATTTGCAATGGTTTTAAGGATGAAGAATTCATCCACATGACCATGCTTGCACGAAAGATAGGCAAGAACATCATTCCAGTGGTTGAAAAATTCACTGAGCTCGAACTCATTTGCAAGCAGGCTGAGATTACAGGCGTCAGACCCGTAATTGGGATTCGCGCCAAGCTTGCCGCCCGGGGTGCTGGGCGCTGGCGCTCTAGTGCGGGGTACCGTTCCAAGTTTGGTCTTACCCTTACCGAAATGCTTGAAGCGGTTGATTACCTTAAACAGCGTGGCATGGTTGATTGCTTGCAACTCGTTCACTTTCATCTAGGTAGTCAGATTACCAACATTCGCAGTATCAAAGCTGCACTCACCGAGGTGGGCAGAGTCTACACCGAAATGCACCGGATTGGTGCCAATGTAAATTACATTGATGTGGGGGGTGGCTTGGGCATTGATTACGATGGTTCCCAATCCGATTTTGAATCTTCTATTAATTACACGCTGCAGGAATATGCCAACGATGTGGTGTTTCGTATCAAGAGCGTCTGCGATGAAGCAGGGGTTCCCCATCCTACAATAATTAGTGAATCAGGGCGGGCGATGGTTGGGTATCATTCCCTTCTCGTTTTTGATGTGGTGGGCGTTTCCAACTTTGATCGGTACACGGTGCCACCCCAGGTGCCAGATGATGGGCCACAGCAGCTTGCAGATCTTTTTGCGATCTTTCAGGATCTAAAGAAAAAGAATCTACAGGAAAGTTATCACGATGCGCTTCAAGCGGTTGATGAAGCTGTAAACATGTTCAATCTGGGTACCATTAATATTGAACAGCGCGCCCTTATCGAGCGATTATTCTGGGCTGTTTGCAGTAAGATTCTTCGCATGGTGCGCGAACTTGATTACACGCCCGAAGAACTTCAGGGCTTGGAGTCGATGCTTTCCGATACCTACTTCTGCAACTTCTCTGTCTTTCAATCTATGCCTGATAGTTGGGCCATTAAGCAACTTTTCCCCATCATGCCGATTCATAGGCTAACTGAAAATCCGACTCGCAAAGCTGTTTTGGGGGACATCACCTGTGATTCTGATGGGAAAATAGATCAGTTCATCGATCTTCGGGATGTGCGCAATACTTTGCAACTGCACGAATTCACAGGTAAGCCTTATTATCTGGGCGCTTTTCTTTTGGGCGCCTATCAGGAAATCCTAGGCGATCTTCACAACCTCTTTGGTGATACCAACGCAGTTCATGTTAGCCTTGATGAAAACAACCATCTCAACATTGATGAAGTCATCAAGGGCGATACCGTGCGCGAAGTGCTTGCTTATGTGCAGTACAAAGCAGATGAACTTACCGATCGCATTCGTAAGGATGTCGAAAAAGCAGTGAAACTGGGCACTATCTCTATCGCAGAGTCACGCGAGTTTCTCGACTTCTACCAATCTGGGCTCGAAGGTTACACCTACCTCGAAGAGAATTAGGATCATGGCAGACCTGACGGTACACCTTGGCAGACTTCATCTTGATAACCCCATTCTTGTCGCTTCCGGTACCTATGGGTATGCGAAAGAAATGGAGTCTATAGCTGATTTCTCTAAGCTTGGGGGTATCGTTCCTAAAACGGTCACACAAAACCCCCGCGCAGGCAACCCGCCACCCCGTACCTGTGAAACTTCTGCGGGAATGCTTAATGCCATTGGTCTTGATAACGATGGTCTTGAATACTTTCTAGCAAATCACCTTCCCTATTTGAGAAACCTTCCCACGAAGATCATAGGCAACATCGCAGGAAAGACAGAAAAAGAATTTTTCGAGATGGCACAACGAATCAGCAAAGAAACAGGGCTTGCTGCATTGGAACTCAATCTTTCATGCCCTAATGTTTCTGGCGGAGTGGACTTTGCAATCGACCCTGAAAAAACGGCTCGGGTTATCAAAGGCGTTAAGGAATTTTGCAATCTCCCTATTATTGCAAAGCTTACACCCAATGTTACTGATGTCGCAATCATTGCCCAAGCCGCTGCAGAAGCCGGGGCTGATGCGGTTTCTCTCGTTAATACTTTTATGGGCCTTGCAATTGATTGGAAGAAAAAGCGCTTTGTCTTGGGTAATGGCACTGGGGGCTTAAGTGGCCCTGCTATCAAGCCGATCGCACTTCGCATCGTTTGGCAGGTCGCAAAAAAAGTTCGTATCCCCATTATTGGAATTGGGGGCATTGCCACGGTTGATGATGTGATGGAGTTCATACTTGCAGGGGCATCTGCAGTGCAATTGGGGACGGTGAACTTCTACGACCCTACTGCTGCCCAGCGTATTGCTTCTGAACTTCCTGCAGCACTTAAGTTATTAAACCTAGATAGTGTTTCATCTGCGGTGGGCCTACTCGCCCGCTGATCACTTAAGGGCCGTTATCATGCGCCTAAAACGATTCCACTTAGTTGCAATTTTATCTTTGATATTTACCCCTCTAGCTATTGCAGAACCCTTGGGGATTCATGAAGTTCGACACGAACCAGCTTCACCCAAACCGGGTACCGCTGTGTTGGTCACTGCAGTTTTTAAGGCTGGTATTTTTAATGTAAAGATCAAGCTGCAGAGTGTTGCACCTGGTAATTATGTCCGTAAGTCAGACCCTACTTATGAAAAAGACTGGGTCGAGCTACCCATGCATGATGATGGCAAAGATGGCGATGCCAAGGCTTCTGATGGGATTTATAGTATTCGTATCCCTGCCACTTATCAACAACATCGCTGGTTGATCCGATATCGGATTATTGCAACGGATGAGAAAGGTGCGGGTTTTGTTTTGCCTGCTGCGGGTGATTCGTGCCCAAATTTTGCTTGGTGGTGTGATGCTGGCCCTGCAACTTGGATCGGTACCCGCCAGCCTGGAAAAACACCGTTACTCACTTTTTCATCCGAATTCCTAAACACTCTTCAACCGATTCATCTTGTGGCCCGTGCGGAAGATGTTGCAAGTAGCCAGTGGGATGGGAATTCTCACAAGCAAAAAAAACTGGGCACGGTTATCTACCGAGGTCTTGTTTATGATCATGTTCAATTTAATAATCGGGGTCAGGGCAGTGCCCACATCTCGGGCAAAAATAAATGGGGCCTCAAGTTTAATACAGGGCATGATGTTCCTTTTGTTGATCATGATGGCAAGCCTTTTCCTGCAGAGTGTGGCAGCTTAAATCTCAACCCAGGCGGTTCAACTCCTTATTTGCCTGTGCTTCGGGGAATTACTGGTTTAGATGAAGTTTTATCTATGCGTGCATATCTTCTGGCGGGTGTGCCTAGTCCTGTATCAACTTGGATTCAATGGCGTGTGGTTATCAATGCCCAAGAAGTTTCTGCCAAGAATCAATATGAGGGTGATCTCTGGGGTGTTTATGTGGCAATGGGCGATATGAAACCAAAGATGCTTGCAGAACATAAACTTCCTGACGGCCTTACTGTAAGTATTCAAAGTGGCTTAAAGCATACTCCGAAAGAAATGGTTGATGCGGGCAAAGTTTGGGAGAAATTCATCAATGAAGTCAGATCCAACCCCAAAGAAGATTGGTGCAGGAAAAACCTTGATCTAAAAGCTTATTATAGTTTCCATGCAATGAACCGTTTGCTTGCGAATGTTGATTTACGGCCCAATGGTAATCATGGTTATTATCGCCATCCAGATGGGCACTGGTCGCCCATACCTTGGGATAACGACATGATATTTGTTCCCCGCCATCACCAACCAGGGCATATTGATGTTATGGTTTGCCTAAGCCATCCTAATATTGCGCTTGAATATCGTAATCGTGCCCGAGAGATTCTCGATCTTTTTGCTGGTGATGCCTCGGAGCGTGGAGGCCAAGTCGGTCAAATGGTTTATGATTTAAGCTCTGCACTTACGCCCAAGGGTTATGCGGTGGATTGGCCCCGCCTCGATGAAGCGGTGTGGAATCAGAATCCGAGATCTAATCAAAAAGATTCTTATTTTGTAAATCCGGCCAATGCGGATTATTTTGGTGGCCCTTGGAAGCGAACCCTTGTGACCAATGATTTCGCAGGATTTCGAAAATATATCATCGATTTTTGTACCGATTCACGGCCCAATAAAAAATATGCCCCCAATGATGGCGACCAACGAGGTTATGGCTGGGGGTATCTTGCACATGAAGCTAAGGATGAAAAAATCCCCGCAAAAGCTACCGTTACCAAAGATCCAAGTACGCCCCAACGCTATACAGCATCCAAGTTTTTATCCCCTGCGAATTACCAGCAATCTGCATTGGAATGGCGGGTGGGGCAAGTAAGCCAAAAGGGTTGTTACGAATTAGCTGATCATTGGCGTTTAGATGTTCAAGCTTCCACGGATGTTAATATTCCTAGAGAGGTATTTAACAAAAGTGGGGAATACCGAGTTAGGGCACGATGGTGCGATAATACGGGGCGCTGCGGCCATTGGAGCGATCCCATTACTGTCGTCGTGCCTTGATTCTCATTTGTTTTCTAATTCACCTAGTTGGAAATGTTCATGCGTAAATATATTATTACCGGTGTGCAGGGTTGTGGCAAAGGCACTCAGGCGATCATGCTTGCCAAGGATTTCAATCTGGTTCATATTAGCGTGGGTGATATTTTTCGCTGGCATATTCAATCTCATACCAAGCTTGCTGCTCGTATCCAGCGCTTTACGGTTGAAGGTAAACTTGTCCCTGATGAACTGGTGGAGGAAGTTATTAAGGAAAGGCTAAATCAACACGATTGGAACTTTGGTTTTATTCTTGATGGATTTCCCAGAAATCAAACACAAGCTTCCTTTTTCTTAGAAAACTATGATATTGATGCAGTTATTTTGATTGATGTTCCTGATCAGGTGGTGCTTGATCGCATTATGAATCGCAGACTTTGTGCCAATTGCGGGCTTGATTATAATCTCATTTTCCATCGTCCAAAGGTGGAAGGTATTTGCGATGTATGTAAAGGTCATCTAGTGGCCCGGGCGGATGATAACCCAGAAGCGGTGCGTTCTAGGCTTAAGGATTACCACGAGAAGACTGCCCCAGTTCTTGAGCTTTTCAAGCGTAAAGAGTTGATTATAAAAGTGGATGGCACCAAAGATGCAACTGCAGTGCAAAATGAGATTAAAAAAAAGATTATAAAAATTAATTAGATTATATATAACAATTTGTTTTTCATCCCTTTACAATTAAACTAAGGCTGTCTAGTATTAAGTCTTCTAGAAAGAATTAAGCAAGCTTTTTAGAAATTCAAGGCATCGGGGTACCTCGGTGCTTTGCTTCATTTTTGTCTTTTTCAGGAACCTTGTTTGTTAATAATCAGGAGTTTTGTAAAGTTTAGGGGGTTCACTGAGACTAAAGGCACAATCCGTAGAAACCTTTCGCTAGTAAAAATAGTTTAATTATTTTTAATTTATCGTTTGACAATTTAACTAAGGCCAGCTATTAATAAATTGTCTAGAGCGATTTAAGCGATCTCTCTTAGATTTTCAAGGCAGCGGGGTAACTCGGTGCCTTTTTTTTTTAATTCATTTATCAATAATTAGGAGTTTTATAAGGCCTAAAAGATTACCCAAGGCTAAAGTGCGAATCTATTTCATGCAACATTTGCAACTCTTCCCGGGCCGTTAATACCAAGATTCTGCCTTTTGAATTAGTACTAGAAATATCACTATCGGGTTGGCATGCATCGTTTAAAGCGGGATCAATTTCAAGCCCCAGAAAACCTAATTGGGCAATCACTTTTTCTCGGATAAGCGCTGCGTTTTCGCCTACCCCTGCGGTGAAAATCACCGCATCTAAACCCCCTAGTGTTGTACTTAGTGCGCCAATCGCTTGTTGTACCCGTAGGCAATAAATATCGATTGCAAGCTTGGCGCGTTCATCACCACTTTGTGCTGCGGAAATTACCAGTCGCATGTCTGCGCTTTTTCCGGAGACACCAAGTAAGCCTGAATCTTTCAGCAAAGATTTTTCGATTTCTTCAGGCGAAAGTTTTTGTGTGCGTGCCAGATGAAATATTATTCCTGGGTCGATTGTTCCGCTTCGGGTTCCCATCATCAGGCCTTCGAGAGGTGTTAGCCCCATGGTGGTATAAATTGATTTTCCCTTGCTGACTGCGCATGCAGATGCACCATGCCCAAGATGGCAAATTACCAGCTTGCTTTTTTCTGGCCCCAACAGGAGTGCTGCCTTTGCACTACACCAAGCGTAATTTAATCCATGAAAGCCAAACCTTCGCAATTTAAATTCTTCCGTCCACGCATGGGGGATCGGATAAGTGTAGGCTTCTTTAGGCATTGTGGAATGAAACGCAGTATTGAAGCAGGCTATCTGTTTGATATTGGGCAGCAGTTTGATCGATTCATTAATAAGTTCGAGTGCTGGGGGATTGTGCAGGGGTGCAAAAGTGGATGCTGATTTAATTTCATCAAGAGCATTAGTATTTAGAAGCGTTGCTTTGACGAGACTGCCACCATGTACAACCCGATGTCCGATTATAATAAGTTGGTTCATTTCGTTTTGGAAACGCGATTGTAAATCGTTGACAAGATGATGGAAGCAAGGTGCTGCCCCTGAAAATGAAAGCGTTGATTGAACAGTATCACTTTGAGAATTGAGCTTATAATTGCAAGTATTGCTTGCCCAATCTGCTATGCCATGGGCAATGATTATTTTGCTCTTTAGATTAGCCAGATGAAACTTTAGGCTGCTAGAGCCAGAGTTAAGAATCAGTGCGATCACGAGGGGGTCTCGCGGTCTCTGGGTTTCCAGCCAGGCCATTTCCAATCCCTGATCGCAGGAACATCATCCCCATACTTACGAATGTAATTAGCATGATCAACCAGTTTGTGTTGCAAATCTTGCTTGATGTAAGCAGCTAGGTTTGAAAGGCATTCAACCCTATTTACCACCGCCTCAACCAAGTGAAAGCGATCGAGTTTATTAAGTACTGTCATGTCGAAAGGCGTGGTGGTGGTGCCTTCTTCGCGGTAGCCATGCACATGGAAATTTTCATGGTTGGATCGTTTGTATGCGAGTCGGTGAATAAGCCAGGGGTAGCCATGATAGGCAAAGATAACGGGCTTTGAAGTAGTGAAGAGGAAATCAAAATCACGATCGGGCATACCATGGGGGTGCTCAGATGGGGATTGTAGTTTCATCAGATCGACAACATTGATGACACGGATTTTAAGATTGGGAGCGACGGTACGCAGCAGGTCAACCGCTGCGAGGGTTTCAAGGGTGGGAACATCGCCACAGCAAGCCATGACCACATCGGGTTCGGAGCCACGATCATTACTGGCCCAATCCCAGATTCCAATGCCCAAACTGCAATGCTTGATCGCGGAATCCATGTCAAGCCATTGGGGCGCAGGTTGTTTACCTGCAACAATAACATTGATGCAATCTTTGGTGCGCAAACAATGATCGGTCACGCTGAGAAGGGTGTTGGCATCGGGTGGAAGATAAACACGGATGATCTCTGCTTTTTTGTTAACCACATGATCAATGAACCCAGGGTCTTGATGGCTGAAGCCGTTATGATCTTGCCTCCATACATGGGAGCTAAGCAGATAATTAAGGGATGAGACAGGCATGCGCCAAGGGATAGCGCGGGAGACTTTAAGCCACTTTGCATACTGATTAAACATGGAATCAATGATGTGAATGAAGGCTTCGTAGCAGGAAAAAAAGCCATGTCTGCCTGTTAGAAGATAACCTTCGAGCCAACCTTGGCATAGGTGTTCGGAGAGGATTTCCATCACCCTGCCTTCAGGATGAAGCGAATCATCCGTGGGCAGGATTGGTTCCATCCAAGCACGGTTAGTGACTTCGAAAAGATCATTCCAGCGGTTGGAGTTAGTTTCATCGGGGCTGAAAATTCGGAAGTTTTGTGCCTGGGCGTTAAGGCTCATGACATCGCGCAGGAAGGAACCCTGCACCCTAGTGGATTCAGCGAGCAGGAAGCCCGGCTTATGCACTTCGACCGCGTACTCCTTAAAATCTGGAAGAATAAGTTCACGAAGAAGCGCCCCGCCATTGGCATGGGGGTTGGCGCTCATGCGCAAATTGCCCTTGGGGGCAAGCTCCGAGATGAGAGCAACTGGGTGTCCGTTTTCATCGAACAGATCATTGGGTTTGTAGCTTTTAAGCCAGAGCTCAAGGGCGGCAAGTTGGCTGGGGGTTTCGCGCACTTTTGCAAGTGGGACTTGGTGCGATCTGAAGGTGCCTTCGAGTTGTTTGCCATCCATGGAAGCAGGGCCAGTCCAACCCTTTGGAGTTTTAAGGATGATCATGGGCCAAAGGGGGCGGGTTAGATCACCTTGGGTTCGCGCCCTATTGTGAATATTAAGTATCTCAATACGGCACTTATCAAGGGTTGCTGCAAATGCTTGATGGATTTCTTCGGGGTTATCCCCTTCGACAAAGAAAGGCAGGTGCCCATAACCTTGGAAAAGGTGGTTGAGTTCTTCTCGGCCTATGCGGGAGAGTAGGGTTGGCCCTGCAATTTTGTAGCCATTGAGATGGAGGATGGGAAGTACTACGCCATCTCGTACGGGATTGAGGAATTTGTTGGAATGCCAAGATGCGGCAAGGGGCCCGGTTTCGGCCTCGCCATCGCCAACTACGCAGGCCACGATGAGGTCGGGGTTATCAAAGGCGGCGCCATAAGCATGGGCAAGTGCGTAACCAAGTTCTCCGCCTTCATGGATAGAGCCAGGAGTTTCAGGGGCAACATGACTGGGAATACCACCTGGGAACGAAAATTGTTTGAAGAGGGCCATCATGCCTTCTTCATCTCTGCTGAAGGTGGGGTAGACTTCGGAATAAGTGCCATCTAACCAAGCATTGGCGATGAGGGCAGCGCCGCCATGGCCCGGCCCGGTCACATAAAGTACATTAAGGTTATGCTTGCAAATCAGGTGATTGAGATGGGCATAAATCAGATTAAGGCCCGGGCAGGTGCCCCAGTGGCCGACAAGTCTGGATTTAACCTGCTCGGGTTTGAGTGGGGTATGCAAGAGCGGGTTAGCGAGCAGATAAACCTGGCCAACACTTAAGTAGTTGGCAGCGCGCCACCAAACATTGAGGCGATTCACTTCATCGGGGGAGAGTGGTTTCTCATTCACGCTGCTGAAAAAAGAGATGCTCATGCTTGCACTTCTTTCGGGTTCAGAGAAATTACTTTTTCAATTGATTCGAAAGAAGATAAGCCATCAGGTCAGCAAACTCAGCGTTGGTAAGTTGATCTACAAAACCTGCGGGCATAGGTGATACGGGAGAGATTTTTCTCTCTTCAACTTGATCATTTGCGATGCGTACTTCTTTGCCTTGCTGGTCAGCAAGAACCAAAAGAACCCCTTCTTCCCTGAGGAGCAAGCCATTGAAAAGCTGTCCATTTTTTAACGACAGCGTGGTTTGGCGGAATGCTTGGTCGACATTGCGATTGGGGTCGAGCATGTCTTCCAGTAACCTATCGAGTCCGCGCGATCCAATACCATCAAGTTGTGGGCCAATTTTCGCACCCTTGTTGGCAATCTGATGGCAGGCAGCGCAATGCTTGCCAAATAGTGCCTCACCTTTGATTTCATCATTTTTACTCATAAGAAATGCTATCTTCTTATCTGCTATCTTTTTCTGTAAAAGTTGATCTGCGGGGGGCAAGCCTTTTGTCAAAGCAGAAAGCTTTTTATCCAAGTCGGGCAGATTGCGTTGCTTCAATTTATTCTCGATGGGTTTTTCAAGAAGCAACCGGGCAGACGCTTTTCCTTGCTGAATCGCATTAAGAAAATCGTTGGCCCCATCAGATGTCGAAACAATTGCCAAGGCCAGCGAAGATTGCAACCTTGCTGAAGCACCTGCAAACATGGTTAGTAGAATGCCTCGTACTTCTGGGCTGAGAGTTTTCCCTAGGCCAATGATCGCAGCATCCCGCAACTCTGGACTATTATTCGAGTTTTTAGCTGTATCTAGAAGGCTGCTGGTCGCCTTGGGGCTGGGGATATTACCCAATGCAGTAATACAAAGCAATCGGTTAGTTGTTGGCATAGAGGAATCATTTGCAATTTTTACGAGGGATTCCAACTGATCAATCAATTGGAGAGAAGAAGCTAACTCGGTTCCGATTCGAACATCGTTCTCCTGTTTAGAAGCAAGAAGATAACCACACAAGTCTGTAGCTTGAGCTAAAAGCTGGGGATCGACTTTCGAGCCTTTTTCTTGTGCAGCGAGTGAAGCTGCACGAATAAGCTCTGCTTGGCGCGACTTTGGCCGCTTGGAATTTTTCATGTAATTAACGATGTTAGCCTTATCGGCTTCTGCACCATCACGGGTGATCATTCTGATGACCGCTATTTCGGGATCTCCCTCGGGCTGTATTAAAGCAAGTTTGCTTGCAAGGAAAGCTGCAGAACTTGTGCCCGGAAGGCCCAATGCAACATCTGCCAAGGCTTTTAATGCTAATGGATCAGAAGATTCGGCGGGCACACCTTTCCAAGCTTCGGGATTTCGAACCTGCTCCCGTAAGGCCAACCTAGAGGCATAGTAAAGATGAGAATCATTAGGGCTGACTTTGGTGCGAAAAGAAAGGACTGCTTTTAAATTCGCTTCGCTTGGGTGTTGGGCCAAGCCTTGAACCGCGGCAATTTGCACCCGCCCATCGGTATCTTCCAGCGCCTTTCGTACAAGTGTTGCTAAGTCTTCGTTTAAGATTGTTTTGGAAGTTGCCATCTTGATGCCATGCACCCGAACAAAAGGTGCGGGATTTGTGATAGTAGCTTCAATCGCCTGGTCAGGCAGGGCTTTTAATCGCAGCAAAGCCCACATGGCATGAACCTGTTGGAAGTTATTTGCAGGCATATTGAGGGTGGTAAGCAGTGATTTTGTCGCTTCGCTATCTTCCCTTGCAACGAGTTCATTGCCCGCCATGATTCGCATCGTCTGGTTCTTGCTGCCAAGATTTTTAATCAGTTGATCGACCGACATGGCAGTAAAGTCGGGCAATGGTGGAGGAGATTGTTTGCCATCTTTGCCTGTATAAAAGATGCGCCAAATACGGCCTCGATGCCTATCACGGCCTGGATGAGTGAGAGGAACTTCATAATGCCCGATCACCTTGTTGTAAAAATCAAGGATGTAAAGTGCGCCATCCGGCCCCATCTTGATATCGACTGGCCTGAACCACAAATCTTCGCTGGTCATGAAATCGGGAAGTTCGACCGCACTAGGGGTGGCGCCTTTTCGATCGACTCGATCATGGTTGATTCTGCTAGTAACTACATTACCGATGATCATGGTTTCTTGATGTTCTTCAGGGAAAGAATCGGAGTTGAGTGCAGTGATGCCACATATACCGGTACTTCCGTGAGAATGCTTGATCATATCGGGGCCGAAGCCTAGGCCATCATGGGGCTTGGAAAAACTTGGATAGGTTGCCCCTTGAAGTAGTTGGTAGATGGGACTGCTATGGCAATCAGCGGTGTAGAAATTACCCCAAGCATCGACGGTCATCCCGAAGGGGTTTACTTGGCCACGGGTGTAGGATTGTAGCCCGGTGCCATCGGGGCGATAGCGATAAGTATTGCCTGAATTCATTTTCAGCAACTTGCCTTCGGGGGATTTGACTTCAGAATCATTGGAGAAACCATGGGTTGCATGAATCCATCCGTCCCAATGCAGCTGGAAGCTGTTGGTCATGCCATGGGTATCCCGAGAGCCAAAACCCGTGAGAAAGGGTTCTCGCTTATCTGCTTTGTTATCGTTATTGGTATCCTGCATTTTCCAGACCGTGGGGATACTATGAACCAGTGTGGTTTGTGGTGCACCTTTTTTGGAAGGGAGAGGGAGTAGGCCGATGGGGATGTTCAAGCCATCCGCAAAGGTTTCAATCTTTTGTGCTTTACCATCTGTGCCAAGGTTGGAAAGAATTTTCACGGAGTCGCGGGGTTTAGTTCCTTCCTTGGCAGCGTAGGGGTATTCGAGGGAATCAGTAATCCAGATTCGGCCTTTGTAATCGAACGAAAGATTCATGGGTTTGAAAATATCTGGCTCGCTAGCAACAAGTTGAACAACATAGCCTTTGGGTAACTTGAAGCCTTTCATTTCCTCTGCGGGGGAACGAGCCTCGGTTGGAGCCACCAAAGGCGGCCCCTGTTGGGCCCAATTTATTGAAATTGCAGTCAAAAAAAGAATTAGAGCCAGTATTGTGGTCGGTCTGTACATAAGTCCCCCGGTAAATTTAAATAGCATAAAAATTGTACCGCTGATTTTTGCTTAAGCCAATACTCGAAATTGGTTAGGTGAAATATTCTCAGAAAGCTTATCTTACTCCTCGAATTAGAAAATCTTCTTTAATATTAAAGGAATGCGTTCAGAAGTGCTTCTGGTTAATCAAAAACCACCCTTTATTTTTATCAACGCTTTACGGTGACTAATGATTTAATGATGTGTGGCTTGGCCAAGAAGTTTTTTCGTTATGAAGATTAAAAAAGCATTTTGCCTCACCGCCATTGTAATTAAAAAGGGTTATGCCCCTGAAGGTCCTAATAAATTCGACTTTCTAGTGCAAAAGAAATAGCAAAATTTCACTTCGACTCCAAATCTTTTTGCAAAATGCTTGATAGATATATTTAATTAGATTAGGATATTCAAAAGCTGTTAAGTAATTCACTTTGTAGTGAGGTTTCTATGCCCACTTTGAAATTAAAAAGACCCGCTTTTACTTTAATTGAATTATTAGTGGTGATTGCAATCATAGCCATATTAATAGGCTTGCTTCTTCCTGCGGTGCAGAAGGTTCGAGAAGCCGCTGCTAGAATGAAATGCACCAACAACCTAAAACAAATTGCATTAGCGATGCATAATCATCACGATACGATGGGTGTTTTACCACCGGGCCAGCCGCAAGGTTATTATTCTTCGAATTGGTATGCTGCTCCAACCATAGATGCCGACCGAAGTAACTGGGCAGGCTTTATTCTTCCCTATTTGGAACAAACCGCTATTTACACACAGCTTCAGCCTTTGCTACGGGGTGGGGGTGGTTACACTTGTTTCGCACCCTTTAGTACCAAGATTATTTCTTCCTTGGTTTGCCCTTCTGATCCTAGTAGCCCTAAGATTGCTGCAACTGCAGGAAATGCACAAGGGTTTCATACTAATTATGTCGCCTGTCACGGTAGTAGTTTCGCTACCCCTACCGCAGATCCTGCAGGCTTAAAACTCGATGGAGTGATGTTTGGTAAATCTATAATCAAATTTACCGATATCACTGATGGCACCAGCAATACTCTTATGGTTAGCGAGCTTTTGCAAGGGGATGATGCGATTGCAGGTGGTCATGATGTGCGGGGCAGGTTATGGAACACGATTCACGCTGGTACATCCTTTAGCACGATTTACCCGCCAAATTCTACAATAGGCGATAACACAATGGGTTACTGTGGCAATAAAACAGCTACCCCTTGTGGTGCACAATCTGTTACTAACGCTTTTGCAATTGCTCGAAGTGCCCATACAGGAGGAGTAAATGCAGGGATGGCAGATGCAAGTATTCGCTTTTTCCGAAATAGCATTACTCCCATTACTTGGTTACAAATGGGCACCCGTGCTGGTGGCGAAGTCTTTACCGATAACTAGTTAGTTTTAAAAGGTTTTTGCAATGATTTATCTTCGCTTGAGTTTACTCTTTTTCTTGCTTATCCTTGGCTGTGGTTCTTCGGAAATCGAAGTGACGGGTAAGGTTACTATAGATGGTACACCTTTAGCAGAAGGCGAAATTATTTTTGAAGATGCGAAAGGTTTAGTAACCCCTGTTGGTACTAAAATCAAAAACGGTGAGTATGTAGCACTGATGCTTCCGGGGGCTAAAAAAGTCAAGATTCAAGCATCTCGATCAGCGAAAAAAATTGACCCCCTTATGGGGTCTGCTGCCCAAGAAGCTAGGATCAGACCAGAATTTAATACTCTTTCAAAGCTTACTGCTGATATCAAACCTGGCCCCCAACCTAGCCTTGATTTTCAAGTCAAAGAACTTCCTTAAATAATTGCTTAGACTATTTACTTGCCCAGAACCTCATCCAGATGGGCAGGGCGGTTCCCAAACTTTTTCACATACTCATCTTGGCTAGGTATTAGCCTAACCTTTATCTTGTTCTCGTGGTTTACTAATATGTCGGTAAGCTTGTGATCAATGAACGGATTTTTAAATCTTTCAATGACTTGGTTTGCAAAACCCTTGGGATCCTCACAACGGCCTTCAAGAATTGGAACTACTTCCGTGTATAAGAGTTTTTCAAGCCATTGCCCCAACTCTTTATCGTTCACCGAATCACGCACAATCGTATAACCCTTGGCCATTGCTTTGTGCACCATTCCTGAATGCCCACCATTAAGAATTCGAACTTTTCGTAAAAAGAAAGGCAGCACATCGTTGGTCCAGATCACCGCAGGATGTTCGATCCAGCGCTTGACCCCTAGCACTTCTTGAATTGCAAATAAAGCATAGGGCTCGCAAACCGCAAGCATCGGATCTTGGGCAAGCAAGGGGTGTTGATCGGGCGTGCCCGTAACAATGCGGTCGACCAGGGTGTTATGCCAAGAGCAAGATTTTTCCATCCAAGCAATGAAGTCAGCTCCCAGTTTCCAATCTTGAGCCATCTTGATCAGAATACTTTTAAGGAGTTCAGCGTTATTTTCACGCAGTTCGCAAGGGATGATCATCAGGCCAGATTGCCCTGCCTTGAATCGTTCTTGTAAAACTGCGAGTAGCTTTGCGGGGAAAGATTTAGGTGGGGTGCAATTGGCAGTATCTGCTGGGTTGAGATCGTATCCAGATTCAGTGGTATTTGAAAGAATCGTTTTCAAATGCGGACTACGAGCAAGTTCAAGAACTTGATCCCACTGGGTGTTTGCAGCAAGGGCACGAGAAACGCTTTCGCAAACTTCCACTCGATCAACCACATTGCCGTTTTCCAAGCCACGCAGCACCACATGATACTTGCCCCCTAGTTTTGCAAGTTCGTGGGCCCGGTCGCCCCCCATGGATTGCACGATGACAATTTTGCCTATGTTTTGGCCCTGTTGGTTGGCATGATGTACGAAAAGATCTGCGAAGGCACGAAGAAATTTACCCGATCCAAACTGTAAAATAGTCTCATTCATTGCGATGTTTCCTTAAGCTTTTTTCAAGGTAATGGTAAGTTCGTGAGTTTCAATTTTCACTTGCGCAACCTGTGCATCTGCTGGCGCAGTAGCACTGTAATTAAGCACCAAGGTTTCGCTGGCAATATAATCCCGATGCCCCGCAATTGATTTTGCAAGTAATTCTGAAGCAGTTTCTAAATGAAGGATGATGCGATCTTCCATCTCTAGGCCTGATTTTTTTCGCAGATCCTGCACTTGCCTGATGATATCTCGGGCCATTCCTTCAAGGGCAAGCACTTCGGTGATCCGGGTATCAAGTGCAACTTGGGTATCTTTATCAGCTACGCCCGTCCAGCCTTCTTGCGCCTTTAAGCTAATGAACAAATCCGCTGGCTCGAGGTCGAAAGTTTCAGTGCCATGCAACAGTTGGAAAGGTACACCTGCTTGCGCGTTCTTTAGAAGTTCAAGAGGAGCAGCCTTAAGGATGGCTTGTTGAACATCTTTCAAGCGTTGGCCAAATCTTGGCCCCAGATTCTTGGCGTTGGCCTTGATCTCGGGTACTAGAAGGGGCCCAGCGTTTGCATCATGGAGGCTTGCTTTCTTTAAGTTAAGCTCTTCGCAAAGTTGGTCTGCAAAGCGGAGAATTGCCCTGCGATCGGCATCATTGCCTGGCAGGACTCGCAACTCTGCAAGCGGTTGTCTTACTTTTATTTTAACAGTATTGCGTGATGCAGAGCCCAAGGTAACAAGATGAAGAAGAGCTTCAATGTCTTCAGAAAGAACTTCATCGATCATCTTTGCATCAGGGGTTGGGTATTCTTCTAGGTGGATGGAATGGTCGCCTGCATCCACTAGGTTACGATAGATTTTCTCCGCAAGGAAAGGCATGATGGGGGCCAATAACTTGGTGAAGGTTAGCAGTACATGATGCAGGGTTTGGTAAGCTGCAAGTTTATCGGTGCCTTGCTCGGCTTTCCAGAAGCGCCTGCGGTTTCTGCGCACATACCAGTTGCTTACTTTGTTATCGATGAAGCGTTCAGCTTCTAGGCAAAGGCCAGCAAGGTCGTGGTTTTCGAAAGATTTGCGAGCAAAGGCAATTAGTTTTTGCAGGTCGGAGAGAATCCAGCGATCGATGTCGGGGCGATCTTTCAAAGGTACTTGGGTTGCCTTGGGGTCGAACTTATCCAACCTTGCATAGTTGCAGAAAAACGCATAGGTGTTCCATAGCTTCAGAATAAAGCGTGCCCTGACTTCGTCTGCAGTTACAGGCCCGAAGTTGATGTTGGTTGCAGGGTTTGTCCTGCAGAAAATCCAGCGGATGAGGTCTGCGCCCATGGGGGGGTGCTTTTCTAATACCCCTTTAGAGTTCCTGATTTCATACCCGTCGTTGGCAGCGCCTTCAAAGGGGATGCTGTTGCCTTTGGATTTGTGCATCTCTTCGCCATTTTGGTCGCGCACTAGGGCGTGGCCTAGCAGCACATTAAAGGGTAGGCGATTGCTCATCATGGTGCTCATCGAAAGGATGGCATAAAACCAGTTGCGGAACTGGCCCGGGAAGCACTCCGTGATCAAGTCTGCGGGGAACCATTTCTCCCATTCGGCCCTGTTGCGATTATAACCCATGGTGGAATAGGGAACGATGCCTGCATCAAGCCAAGGGTTGCCCACATCTTTAATGCGGGTCATGAGGTTGCCTGTTTTGGGATTGCGAATTTTAACTTTGTCGATGTAAGGGCGGTGGGGGCTATGCCCTTCAAACGCATCCCACCCTTCAACGGCCCGGCTCTTTAATTCTTCACGGGAACCGATCACTTCAAATTGAGTGGGCTCAAGGTCATCAACCCAGATCGGAAGCGCTAGGCCCCAGAATCGCTTTTTCGAAATCATCCAATCGCCCATGTTTTTAAGCCAATCCAACTCTCTCGCTCTACCATTGATGGATTCTGGAAGGAAGTTAACCTTCTGCACAAGATCCATGATTTCTTGCCGCCATGACATGCCGATGAACCATTCATCAACGGGTCTGAAAACGAGTTCAACGCCTGTGCGCCAGCAATGTGGGTAGATGTGTGGGTATTCTTCGACCGCAAGGAGCATCCCTTTTTCGCGAAGTTGAGCGAAGACTTTTTCGGCAGTAGAGCGTTCGGTTGCATCTAGGCCTGTGAAGTCACCAAATGGGGGAAGGAATTTCGCTTCATCATCAAGGGGTGCAATCGCAACTAAGCCATTGGCTTTGCCCATTACATGATCGATATCGCCACACCCAGGGGCAATATGAACAATGCCAGTACCTTCGCCAGCGACGACATTGGGGTTGCCTTCGATATCGCGGCCGCCATCAATCACGCGATGGCAGGAAACGCCACAGCGATCCAAAAGCAAAGGATCAGCAGGTAACCCGCCTGCTTCATTTTGTGCGGGAAGGTGGTCGAATGGCCCGATGTATTCAAGCCCAACAAGGGTTGAACCGAGTTGGGTATCTTCAATTTCGTAGCCACCTTGTTCTTTGAATATCTGAGCGATGGGTTTTAGCTTGGGCACTTGCTTGGGCCAAGACCATTCGGCTTTGCCAAACCCTTCTTTGAATTCTTTTTCTTGCCTTTGAAATTCGAGGTTGGCCTTTGCGAACCAATACGCTGCCCCATCCTTCTTTGCGCGAACTTTGACATACTCTAACTGCGGGTTGACTGCGCAGGCTACATTGCTGGTAAGAGTCCAAGGTGTGGTTGTCCAAACAAGGAGGAATTCGTTAACCCGCCCTTTGATGGGCATTCGCACAAAAGGCGCAGCGTGAACCGTAAGCTTTCTTCCTTCGACTACTTCCATCTGGCTGTAGGCAGTGCCCCCACGACCACTCCAAGGCATGACATCAGAGCCGCGGTAAATCAAACCGCGATCGAAGCACTTTTTCAGGAATGTCCAGATGGTGTAATTATTTTCTTCGGACATAGTAAAGTAACTGCGTCTTTCATCTGCAGGCTTGGCCCAGTCTTCATCTTTATCCCAATCCATCCAATAACCTAGGCGGATGGATTGATTGGTTTGCACTCGGGCAAACTTGTTGACCCGATCCTTGCACATTTGAACGAATTTATCGATCGAGCCTTCCTTGTCGCCTGGTATCAGATTTTCGATGTCTCGTTTGGATTTCAACCCGAGTTCTTTTTCAACTTCTACTTCGACCCATAATCCCTGACAATCGAACCCGTTTTGGTAGCGTAGTTTTCTGCCTAGCATTGCATGGTAGCGCTGGAAGGCATCTTTATAGGTGCGCCCCCAAGCATGATGAACGCCCATGGGATTGTTGGCGGTGATGGGGCCATCGAGGAATGACCAGGGTTTGCCCCCTTGGTTTTTTTCGCGTAGTTTCTCGAATGCTTGGGTGCGATCCCAAAACAACTGTATCTCCCGCTCTTGTGCGGGGAAATCGACCTGAGTTTCTACCTTCTCGAATGGCATAATAACCTCAACTATCTAAGTTCTAGGAATCCTATTCTATCTTAGGAATATTCTGTTGCCTTTACATGTGGGATTAGTTCTAAAGGTGATTCCCCCTTCTGAAATGATCGATTTTCACTATCCTTTCCTTAAGAAACATCCAACCAACTTTCTTTCCAGGGAAACCATCATGAAACCATTGCGCATTGCAGTTCTGCTAAGCGGGTCTGGTACCACCATGCAAAACCTGATCGATCTTTCCAAAGCGGGCAAACTTCCCATTGAAATCGTGCTTGCTGTTTCCGATAGGCCAGATATCAAAGGCCTCGAAAAGGCAGAGCTTGCTGGTATTCCTGCTGAAGTTGTTAGGCGCGATCAGTGCGCCAGCCTTCAGGAATTTAGCCAACGCATTTTCAAATGGTGCAGGCAGTTCAAAGCCGACCTTATTATTATGGGTGGCTTCCTTCGTTTAATTCAGATCCCTGATGATTTTAAAAACAAAGTCATGAATATTCACCCTTCCCTTATTCCCTCTTTTTGTGGCAAAGGTTTTCATGGCTTGATTGTTCATGAAGCAGTGATCAACTCAGGTAATAAAGTAACAGGCTGTACCATTCACTTTGCAGATAACGAGTATGATACCGGCCCAATCATCCTGCAAAAAACCGTTCCTGTTTTTGATGATGATACCCCTCATGTTTTGATGCACAGGGTTTTTGAAGAAGAATGCAAAGCCTACCCCGAAGCCATACAACTGTTTGCCCAAGGCAAGCTTCAAGTGAATGGCCGTAGAGTGCGTATCTTAAAGTAATTTATTGGAGATGGGCAAATGAGTTCGAGCAATCGGGCCATCGTTAGAATACATGCGAGAGAGATTTTAGATAGCAGGGGAAGGCCTACTGTCGAGGCGGAAGTGCATACTGCCTCGGGATGCGTAGGAAGGGCCAGTGTGCCATCTGGTGCAAGCACGGGCACGCACGAAGCTTTAGAACTTCGCGATAAAGAACCTTCCCGCTATCAAGGCAAAGGCGTTCTTAAAGCAGTCAGAAATATTTGCGAAATTATTTCTCCTGCGCTTCATGGGTTTGATTGTGCAGAGCAGGAAAAAATTGATCGCAAGATGATCGCACTCGATGGCACGGAAAACAAAGGCAATCTAGGGGCTAATGCAATTCTTGCGGTTTCGCTTTCTAGCGCTCGTGCAGCCTCAGAAAATCTGCGCATCCCTCTTTGGAAACATCTCGATCAAGATAATGTCGCCCGCATGCCCATGCCCATGGTCAACATGATTAGTGGTGGCTTGCATGCGGGCAAGAACCTCGACTTTCAAGATTTCCTCTTTCAGCCTTCTAATGCTTCTTCTTATCCGCAGGCCCTCGAACAAATTGTTGCAATCTATAACAATTTGGGTGCCTTGCTTAATAAGCATGGGCACGAGGGTACTTTAATTGGTGATGAAGGAGGCTATGGGCCAAAACTTCAAGGAGAACGCGAGGCGCTTGATTTTCTACTTCTTGCAATGGAGCGTTCTAATATCAAAGGCACCATCGCCCTAGATGTCGCCTCGAGCCATTTCTTCCAATTGGGCCAATATTATCTCGAAGGCAGAACCTTATCTCCCATTAAGATGGTGGGCTTGCTTGAAGAGTTGGTAGCCAACTATCCGATTGCAAGCATTGAAGATGGTTGCGCGGAAGATGATTGGATAGGCTGGCAAGAACTGACCCGAAGGCTTGGGGATAAGATACAGCTGGTGGGCGATGATTTCTTCGTTACCAATCCTAAAAGGCTTTTTAAAGGCATTCGGGATAAAGCTGCCAACGCTGTATTAGTAAAAGTTAACCAAATCGGCACCCTCACCGAAACTTTTGAAGTTATCCGCATGGCACGAAAGCATGGATTCAAAGCGGTGGTTTCAGCTCGCAGTGGTGAAACAGAGGATGATTTTCTGGCAGATCTTGCAGTTGCGAGTGGTTGTGGGCAGATTAAAGTGGGTAGCGTTGCCCGAAGCGAACGCCTTTCTAAATACAATCGCTTGCTTCGAATTGGGGAAGAAATGGGTGCCAATGCTGCTTATGGGCCAATATAGCTGTTCTTGTTTTTGCGGGTTTTAGGCTACCCAATGCCTTTGAAAGTAAATTAATTGCAACGAATCTGACTTGCAATAACTCCTAAAGTTGTCATACTCTTATAGCACACCAATTGAAGCGTGAGATTGTTCAATTATGCTAAAATTTATAATTCCATTAGTTGGTATTTTGTTATTACAGGGAATGTCTTGGTCGCAAACCCCCGAAGATCACTTTGAAAAAAAAGTAAGGCCTCTTATTTTAGAGCGTTGTGTTAAATGTCATGGGCCCGAAACTTCTCGTAATAATTTAAGGCTTGATTCGCAAGAGGGTATTTTAAAAGGTGGCAAACGGGGCGTTGCGGTTATTCCCAATAAGCCTGAAGAATCGCTTTTGTTAAAAGTGGTAAAGCGGTCAGGCGATTTAAAAATGCCCCCAGATGGTCCCCTTTCAACTAGGGAAGTTAACGATCTCGAACTATGGATAAAGCAGGGTGCAGTTTATCCGCAATCAAAAAAAATCGCCCAAGGTACCGCAGAGCATTGGTCTTTCCAGCCACTCAAACAACATGGCATACCCAAGGTAAATAATAGTGCATGGGTTCGTAATCCTGTTGATGCCTTCATTCTTTCAAAGTTGGAAACAGCAGGCATTCAACCTTCGAAACAAGCCGATAAGCGTATTTTGATCAGGCGGGTATCGTTTGATTTGACTGGCTTGCCTCCCTCTATTGTTGAAAGTGCACTTTATTTTTCGGATGATTCTGCGAACGCCTATGAGAATATGGTGAATCGTTATCTTGCCTCCCCTGCTTATGGCGAACGATGGGGCCGGCATTGGCTTGATGTTGCACGCTATTCGGATTCTAATGGTTTGGATGAAAATGTGGCACATGGTAATGCTTGGCGATACCGCGATTATGTTGTCGAATCTTTTAATAAAAATGTTCCCTACAACCAGTTTATTAGTGAGCAGATTGCGGGCGATTTACTTCCTTACAATTCCGATTCTGAAAAACATGCACACTTGATTGCAACAGGCTACCTTACTTTGGGGCCCAAGGTTCTTGCCGAAGTTGACAAGCAAAAAATGGAAATGGACATCATCGATGAACAGATCGATACCATGGGCAAGACTTTTCTGGGTCTGACTTTGGGATGTGCAAGGTGCCATGATCATAAATTTGATCCAATTCTTACGGGTGATTATTATTCTCTTGCGGGCGTATTTAAAAGCACGAAGACAATGGAGAGCTTCGTAACAATAGCGAAGTGGAACGAGAACACGCTGGCCAACGAAAAGGAAACTGGGCTATTAAAGGAGCATACCGCCAAGGTCGCAGAATTAAAAAAGAAGGCGGATGATTTTTTAGATGAGCAGCGCAAGGCATTAGTTTTAGAGAAAAAATTAGTGGGTGATAAAAAATATACGCCCAAGGAAATCGAGGAGCAGCTTAAAGCAGAGCCAAAAGCCAGCTTGAAGAAGTTGCGCGATGCGGTTGTTGCCTTCGAAAAAGCTGCTCCTGAAATCCCCAGTGCCATGGGCGTTACCGAAGGAAAAGTAAGCGATGTTCCAATTCATATCCGGGGAAATGCCGATAGGCTTGGTAAAGTAATGCCACGGGCGGTTCCTGTTGTTTTGTCTAAGGCTTATGCGCCCGCTTTTCCTGAAAAAGCGAGCGGCAGGCTCGAGCTTGCAAACTGGATCGCCTCCCCTTCCAACCCGCTTACTTCACGCGTGATGGTTAATCGTGTCTGGCGATGGCATTTTGGCAGGGGTATTGTTCCCACTCCTGATAACTTTGGATTGCTTGGCACTACTCCCACACATCCCGAACTTCTCGACTGGCTTGCAAATCAGTTTGTCCAATCAAATTGGTCTATCAAAGATCTTCATAAAACTATTATGTTTTCTAATACTTACAAACAGGCTTCTGCCTTGATTCCCATTAGTGATGAAAAGGATTCATCCTGCAGGCTTTACTGGCGCTTTGTTCCTAAGCGATTAGAGGGCGAGGTGCTCCGCGATTCCCTGCTAGCAGTTTCTGGCCAGTTGGATAAAACCATGGGTGGTTCTCTTCTTCAGGTTAAAAATAGGGCCTTCTTTTTTGATCATACCTCCAAAGATTTGACCAAGTATGATTCTAACAGGCGCAGTATTTACCTGCCCGTTGTGCGCAATAATCTCTTTGTTGTTTTTTCTCTTTTTGATAGCACCGATGCCGCTGTTCCCAATGGCGACCGTGCCAACACCACCATTGCGCCACAAGCTTTATTCTTTCTTAATTCTAAATTGGTACTTGATGTAGCAGAGTTATTGGCGCAAAAATCAATCCAGAATAGCCCCACCCAAGAAGCGCAGGTTTTGTATCTCTATGAGAATATTCTGGGGCGAATTCCAACCCTTGAAGAAGCAAATAGGGCGAAAGGTTTTCTTCTTCAGGCGCTCAAGCTTTCTGAAAATAATCCTGTCAAAGCGCTTGCTGCCTTTGCTCAGATACTTGTTTCTTCGAATGAATTTGTCACCCTGCGCTAAATTTGGGAGCTAAAATGTATTACCCTAATCGTAGAGAAGCGCTCAAACAATCTGCGGTTGGTTTTGGTTCTATTGCCTTGGCTAACCTGCTTGCAGGTCAAGCCAAAGCTGCAGTGGTCGACCCGCTTGCTGCCAAGCTTCCCCACTTCACCCCCAAAGCAAAGCGCATGATTTTTCTCTTCATGAAGGGTGGCCCTTCTCATGTGGATACTTTTGAGCACAAGCCTATGCTCGATCGCGATCATGGCAAACCATTCCCTTATGACAAACCTAAAATTCAGTTCGCACCCACCGGAAACCTTCTTAAATCCCCTTGGAAGTTTAGCCCTCATGGGCATTGCGGCCACATGGTCAGCGATCTTTTTCCCAATGTTGCGAAGCATGTTGATGATATCTGTTTTCTGCATGGGTTGCATGGCACCAATGCAGCGCATGGTGGTGCGTTGTTGAAGTTGCATACGGGAAGTGATAATTTCGTGCGCCCTTCCGTAGGTTCATGGGTTACTTATGGCCTTGGTTCCGAGAATTCTTCGCTACCGGGTTTTGTAACTATTTGCCCAACGCTGGCGCATGGAGGCGTTACCAATTGGGGTTCTGCATTTTTGCCTGCAGCCTATCAGGGTACGCCCCTAGGCAATGCTTCAGTGCCTTCAAAGAACGCTCGTGTTTCTTTTATCAACAATGATAAAGTTTCTTCCCAATTGCAGCAGTTGCAATTGAATGCATTGCAAAAATCCAATCGTGATTTCATGGATGATACCACTGGGCCAGACCAAGCCCTAGAGGGCAGGATCGCTTCATTTGAGTTGGCATTCCGCATGCAGAATGAAATGCCCAAGGCAGAAGATCTTTCGCAAGAGTCTGAAGCTACCCGTGCTCTTTATGGCCTTAACGATCCCGTCACTGAGAATTTTGGCAGGCAATGCCTTATGGCTCGCAGGTTTTTGGAACGGGGCGTTCGCTATGTTCAGGTTTCTCACAGCGATGCTTTTGTTCAATGGGATCAGCATGGAGATTTGAAAAAAGGCCACACCAAAAATGCTCTCGAAGTTGATCAGCCCATTGCTGCGCTTCTTTATGATCTCAAGCAACGAGGCTTACTTGAAGACACTCTTGTTTGGTGGGGCGGGGAGTTTGGTAGAACCCCTACAGCCCAGGGGAGTGGGGATGGCAGGGATCACAACCCTGAGGGTTTCACTATGTGGCTTGCGGGTGGCGGGGTTAAGGGTGGCTATTCGCATGGCGCAACCGATGATTACGGGTTCTTTGCAGAAAAGGGCAAGGTTCACATTCATGATATGCATGCTACGATTCTTCATTTGATGGGCCTTGATCATGAAAAGCTTACATTCAAGCATGCGGGGCGCGACTTCCGCCTAACCGATGTGCATGGCAGAGTGATTGATGAAATAATCGCCTAGACTTGGATATTGCCTACTTGGAAGGAAGAGCCATCTTCGTAGAGAAGAATTTTTTCTGGCCAGCGAAGTGCTGCAAGGCGGGTGACATATTTACCTTGGAAGTCTGGACTCGTTCGTTCTCGCCAGCGACCCCCAACAGAGTAATCGATGCACATAGAAAACCCGGGCCCGAGGGCTTGTTCGGCCATGTGATCTTCAAAAAGCTGGTTGCCTGTGGGCAAGCCGGGAACCATGGTGCGCCAGTAATGCCCAAACACACAAAAGGGCTGTGCTTTGTAATCCATCCACCAGCGTTTGCGTTCTTGTTTGCGGATTTTGCCATTGGCTTCGAAGGGGCGTGGGGCACGCTGTTCGGGGCCACTGGTAAGCACTTTCAACGGGTTATGGTTTTGCCTGCGTAACCCGCGATCGATGTTATCCATGGCGGAATGGCTTTCGATTTCCCGGTCGATGCGGATCATGTGCCTTTCAAAGGTATCTAACGAATTAGGGTCGTTACGAATTAGTTCGATGCAGGAGTTATCCCAGCAGGCATGAACAACTCTTAGGTCATCTCTTTCCAAAGCTACGGGAAGCCTTTTGAAAAAGTTTACTATCTCTTCACGCTCTGTAAGATTGACCGAAACTTGGGGATGAATGGTGGAAGTATTATCGAGGGATTCGGTCTTGCCCGAGATCCAAGCATTGCCTTGTTTGGTTAATCCGCGGAGAATATTCATTTCATGATTACCCAGAATACACTGGGCAACACCTGCCTGAATTAGGCTCTGAACCTTGCGAACAACTGCGGGGCTATTTGGACCCCGATCGACTAAATCCCCCACAAATGCCAAACTTCGTCCTTGGGGATGCCCAGTTGCGGTGTAGCCCAAATGCGCCAGCAATGCATTCAAACCTTCTGCTTCGCCATGCACATCCCCGATGATATCGATGGGGCCCGAAGGCAGCTTTTGGATCAGGGGTGTAGCAGTGTCAGGCCGGCTCAACAAAGGCTCCTAAGCTTCAGTCAATAATAGACTTGCAATACAGGAGATGATATCGAATGAATGGGGTGTAGGTAAAGCTTGGTTTTAATAATGCTCAAAAAGTTAGCAAAGAGTGCTTTTCTCCCCCTAAAAATAATTTTCGCTTTTTTCGGGATGAAAACCCTTTCTAGGCGATATTCTCTTGGAATGAAACTTGAAGAATTGGAACGATTTCTGGTACAACATGAAAAAAACCTGATCCTTTATGCCAGGCAATGGTGTAATGCCCCT
>Ga0335396_10001320_pt1 | contig 32100 bp, 24 predicted proteins | sample FRY02_FD_205743 | JGI IMG/M metagenome (GOLD analysis project Ga0335396, IMG submission 205743) | Freshwater microbial communities from Lake Fryxell liftoff mats and glacier meltwater in Antarctica - FRY-02 (spades assembly) (version 2) | ecosystem: Environmental > Aquatic > Freshwater > Ice >... | reverse complement strand
CTTGGATCAATGGTGTGCCATGGCGCAGGCGAGCGATCTCTCACCATTCCAACGTCTAGCGAAGGGATTGATGAAACAAAGAGAAAGAGTTTGTGGCTTCGTAAAACACCGCCTGACATCGGGCAAGATTGAAGGGTTCAATAACCTCTTGTCCCGAATCATCCACAGAGCTTGCGGCATCAAGGATCTGGACTACCTCGAACTCAAATTACGAAGCGGATCCGTCATGCGCAGCTGACGGAGAGCCGAAAATTGATCCGAATGACGCGGAGGCAAAACGGGTCATGACTGAAGCTGGGCTTCATCGCAAATAACTTTCTGGAAAATCAGCTTGACGGAACTGCCCGAGATATTGGATGGTACACGGATCTAGTTTTATTCCATGAATACAGGAGAAATTTTGACGATCTTAACAATTCTGACGCAAAGCATTCTAGATCAATCCCTAATAGTAAAATGAAGACTCAAAGAATATTAAAGCCATTCCTAGCAATCACGCTCTTTGTTGGCGCCGCCGCGCAAGCCAACAACATCGAAGAAGGAAAAGAATTCTACACGGCGGTGAAGATCAAAAACGCAATCGTTCTCGACGGCGATCTCTCTGAATGGACTGGTGCCAACGTGATCGCAGATCCGAGATTTTGGGAACCCAAAAATAGCCCAAGGGCAGAGCAGGAACTCGTCAACTTTGAGCTCTGGCAGGGTGGCGACTGGACAGGGCCCGACGATCACACCTCGGCCGTGCGGGTTGTCTACGATGATGAAAACGTCTATTTCGGATTTGTGGTGACCGATGAATACCACGAAAACTCCGCGAACAGTGCATGGAACGGCGACTCGGTCCAACTCATGGTTGCCAATGCCGCTCGCGATACCCAGATCGGGCTCTACAACTACGCGCTTGGCGGGATCGAAGACGCCCTGGGTAACATCGTCATCCTACACGAGGCGGGACCAGGAGGGACCGAGGCGGTTGTGACGCGTAATGCCGAAACGAAACGCACCGTTTACGAAATCAAGCTGCCCAAGTCGGCTCTCGAGCTAGACGAACTCACCAGCGGAGTGCAGTTCGGACTCGGAATGGCGATCAACGACGGCGACGAGAATACCCCAGGTCAAAAGGGCTGGGGCGGCTTGGGCGCTCACTCCATTGTCCATGGAAAATCTCCAGAGCAAACTGCCCTGATCACCCTCTTTGAACCCCCAGTCTTTCCGGAGGGTAATAACATCGAAGAAGGAAAAGAACATTACACCGCCATTAAAGCTGCGAACCCAATTGTCCTCGACGGAAATCTCGACGAGTGGAGCGGAGCCCAAGTGGTCGCGGATCCACGCTTCTGGGAGCCCAAAGCGAGTCCAAGAGCGGATCAGGAACTCGTCAACTTTGAGCTCTGGCAGGGAGGAAACTGGACGGGTCCCGATGATCAAACTTCGACCGTGCGGGTCGTCTACGACGATGATAACGTCTATTTCGGATTTGTCGTTACAGACGAGTATCACGAGAACGGCGCGAACAGCGCGTGGAACGGCGACTCGGTTCAGCTCATGATCGCCAACGATACGCGCGACAACCAAGTAGCACTTTACAACTATGCCCTCGGCGGGGTCGAAGACGCCCTAGGTGACATCATCATCATGCACGAGTCGGGACCAGGGGGGACCGAGGCAGTTGTCACGCGTAATGCGGAAACAAAACGCACCGTTTACGAAATCAAGCTGCCCAAAGCGGCGCTCGATCTCAATGAATTGACTGGCGGAGTCCAATTTGGCCTCGGTATGGCCATCAACGACGGCGACAAGCTTACCCCAGGTCAAAAGGGATGGGGCGGCTTGGGCGCTCACTCCATCGTCCACGGCAAGTCGCCTGAGGAGACCGCACTTGTCACCTTGGCCACCGCCAACAACATCGAATCGGGCAAAGAATACTATTTCGCCAGTCCGGTGACATCACCGATCGCCTTGGACGGCGAACTCAACGATTGGGGCGGCATTGGAATTCTATCCGACCCGAGATTCTGGAGTGAAAAAGCGAAGGCGAGGGAAGATCAGGAACTCATCAATTTCGAACTCTGGCAGGGAGGAAACTGGACGGGTCCCGACGATCACACCTCGGCGGTGCAAGTCGCTTTCGATCTAGACAACGTCTATTTTGCTATCGTGGTGACGGACGAGTATCATGAAAACTCCGCCAACAGCGCGTGGAACGGCGATTCCGTTCAGCTCATGATCTCCAATGACAAGCAAGACACACAGGTTGCTCTCTACAACTATGCCCTTGGCGGCATCGAGGACGCGCTGGGAGACGTCATTATCATGCACGAGTCGGGGCCAGGTGGAACCCAGGCAATTGTCAAGCGCGATACCGAAGCGAAGCGGACGACCTACGAGATTCTGCTGCCCAAGGCATCCTTGGGTATCGATAGCCTGGAACTGGGAACGCAGTTCGGACTCGGCATGGCAATCAACGACGGTGATGAGACCACCCCAGGTCAGAAGGGATGGGGCGGCCTCGGTGCACACTCTATCGTCCACGGGAAATCCCCGGAGCAAACCGCTCTGGTAACCTTGGGTATCGGAGGCGGCAGCGGCTGCTTTCTTTCGGCGATCAACTCGCCGACAGTTACCTCGATAGACAAATTCAAATTTCGCGCCAACGACTTCGAGGGCTGCGTATTTGATCCGGCGCTCACCACACTTCTCATCGATGGGCAAGCCGTTGAATTGGTCGCCAGCGAAAGAAAACAGGGGGCGGTCGATTTCACCCATACCCTAGCAGCACCCTTTGCAACCGGATCCGATCACACATTCGTGATCGAGTTACGGGACAGCAACGGAAATGTCGTTGCGTCAGATTCGGGCGACTTTGTTTCCCCCAGATTCGGAATCCTAACGGCAGACATGAAGATCACTTCAGTGGGCGATCCAGGATTTATGTGGAGAGTCTTTCTGAGTGAATTCCCCCCCGCAGCAGGCGACTTGCTCGGAGATACGGAACTTGCGTTGGCCGGTGAACTAGGCGGCGCCGCCGGCAACTTCGCCAACCCGGAACTTTTTGGCCCGGCGATAGGACAAGGCATCGTTGCTGGTCCGCTTGTCGAGTTTGAGATCCCTACGGTGATCAACTTGAGCTTAATTGAAGGAGAAGCGAACGGCAACTTCGAGCTGGACGACCAAATGCCAGGCGTCCCGGGGGTAAACAATATCGGCGACGGCGCCAGCGCTGAAATTCTCACGTTCATCGAGTTCCCGACGGCTGGAATCATCACACTCGGCGTGAATAGTGACGATGGCTTTCGGATGGAAGGCGGTCCTCATGATCAACCCCAGCTGCGCGAGACTTTGGGCCAGGAGCCCAACGCCCGTGGAGCAGCGGATTCCATCTTTTCTTTCCAAGTCGATGAACCGGGCATTTACCCGATTCGAGTCATTTGGTGGAACGGTGGCGGGGGTGCGAATATCGAGCTCTTCAGCGTGAAAGATGATGGGACGAAGGTCCTCTTGAATGATGTCGCAAACGGAGGTCTCCGGACATACAGTTCCGAACTACGTGCTCCATTTGAAATCACCAGTTTCACGCGGGATGCCGACGGAGAGGTCACCCTCGTCTGGAATTCCACCCCTGGAATCGCCTATGCCTTGGACTACGCCACCTCATTGGATTCAGAATGGGTCGAATTGGATGACTCCTTGCCATCACAGGGAACCAGCACCGAAGTGGTGATCAATGCCGCGACAGCCGATTCCCTCAGCGAATTTGGACGCCTCTTTTTCCGAATTCGGAAACCCTAGCAACCGACGGCTCTTTCTCGATTGCAAGCGGCGGGCATCTCCGAAAACATAGATCAGGGGTGAATTGGTTCAGACCAGTGCCACCGGTAAAGGAGATGGCCAACGCTTGGGCTCGAGGGTGTCGCTGCACAGATGATCCTCGAGCCGCGAGCCGGGCCCAATAGGATCGGGCCAAGATCAGCGCCACGATAACGGCGTCGAGATCTTTTGCGGACGGCTTTCCGCCACCCTCTTCGTAGCAGCGATGCTGTCCGTCTGTTCCAAGCCAGAAAAGAAACGGTTGGTCTTCAGACACGTGCTTCAGGAACTTTCTCGAAGTTTCCCACGTGGCCTTTATTGCTTATCTCATAGCATGGAGGCTTCAGGGTTTCCCCGTGGAACCCGCAACCAGCAGTCAAAAACGTGCCTAGGCTCGCGAAAAACGATGCCGGGCATCCTGCAATTCCGACCGTCGACCACCAAGATTACCGGCAGCGTGCCGCGCCAACAAGGTTGGCAGGCCGCTTCCGAGGGGTGTCATCCGTTCATCCGGCCACTCTAGTCAGCGCCGCCGCCCGTACAAGGGCTGCGAACTTAAAGATACCGCAGGGGGGAGCCGGGCCCTTGGGGGGCCGCCTCTGGATTTCGAGTGATTTCCTCAAGCCAATCCGACTCGATTCACCTCTCGCTCGCATTTCATAGCCTGCGAGTAACGGCGAGAGCCCGTTTCCCACTGACCCACTTTCATCTTAAATGGATTTGTATCGAACGCGTTTTCCGTTGCGCCCAATCGGGCGGTCATCCACTCGTTTGCCGACATCGACCGCCAGGGAAACCCGACGTGGGCGCTCGGCGGGATGACTACCGGGTCGGCGATCTTCGGCCTCGTTGACCCGTAACTCGCGTCCTGCCAACTTTGTGCCATCGAGTTCCACCATCGCCTTCTCACCCATTTCACGGGTGCCGAAGGTCACGAAAGCGAATCCGCGAGGTCGTCCGGTTTCCCTATCCTCAGGTCGGGTAATATCAAGAATGGGATCGTAAGAGGAAAGCATGTCGCGCAGTTCGGGCATGCTCGTTTCGTGGGAGAGATTTCCAATAAATAGTTTTATCATAGTTGTCGTTCGTTTCGATCCTGCCCGCGAAATCCACCACACTGCGCTTCAACTCAATTCAGAGATCCATGAGAAACCATCAAGCAAACGACCAATGCCCGGTATGGGCAAGATGCGTTATCCTTACATGGATGGCTTCCGACCCCAAAGGTTTTCTCATTTCTAGGGATCCAAAGGGGGGGGTGAACCGGGCTCCTCCCTCTCTCAGAGAATCCTTCCGCGGCCGCCAAACTTTAAATACTCGATTTGCAGGCACCCTTCCCCTTGGTAGGAATCATTCCCGTCAAACCCGCGAGACAGACACTCGGCGAGAACACTTTGCGAGAAAATCTGCCGCCGCTTTTCTTCAATAAACGCCTGTGGGGAAAGAAGGTCAAAAAAAAATAAAGAGGGCATGCTGCCGAGATAAACCCTGTGAGTCCCTTTGGATTCAGGGTTTTGGCACTGTCCGGCATTTTCGAATCCGGAGCAGCTTTTGAAGGGAGAACACCCCTGAATGACGTGAGGCGAAAGTTTCGCGACCTCCTTTGGCCTTCGCTTTTCCGGCCTCGAGAAATGGTGGTGATCCGCAAATCCTGCAAATCGTCTTCCCTCTGACATACCGACAATTGAGCAACACGGACGATTGGGCCCGAAACTTTTCAGTTTCAGATTTGAGCATCTGAGGTTGATCAATTTTTTCTCAGAAAAAGCGGTAATCCTGAAAACCAGACCGCGTGTATCGCTCCTGAGAGGCAGAAGTCATCGCGATTACGGCCAGCTCAGCAACGCGATTATTGGCCGGACGCACCGGATTCATGACAGGTTTCTCGCTTGAATTCCTGCCGCAAGAGCGGCTCATTCTTCCCCCCTAGCTTTTTGAAAATCCGCTTGTTGCTCAACTCGGAGGAGTGCGACACGAAAATCACCCACTTTGAGAAGAGCGAGGGAGTAAAATCAGCCTCTTTCTCCGACGTCCCTTAACCAAAATTAAACGGTCATTGCGATCAGGGCTGGGGAGTTCAATTCGCTTCCATTGCGCGACAACCAACTTACGAAGCGAGCCCCCGCAACCCAATCTATTTCACGTTGTCAGACAATGTGCGCAAGCTGTTGAAGCTGCAATGAAAGCCTTCCGCCAAGGTCTGCTCTGATGTTCGTCGTCGTCCCACTTCAAAGCGTTTCGGTGAACGGACTAGTGCATCGTTCGTGAATTAGGTGTGCATTTTGTTTGAATTGGATTATATCAGATTTGTATGCTGGGCATATTACAAAGGGAAATCTCCTCAATCCCTCTGCCTACAATGGACTTATGGCGGAGGAGTTGAGTCATCGCCTCGGCGCCGTGATTGGATCGAAGAGTTTTTGAGGGACTTACTGATCGTGTGTTCGAGAGGTAATTTCTACGATGGCCCAGCGGGCGTGTTCGGCGACGAGTTCAGATTCGGTCCCGGCGGTTTCCCGGAGTTTTGGGAGGTCATCGGAGGTTCCGGTGTTTCCGAGGGCGACGCAGACGTTGCGGAGGAAGCGGTCGCGCTTGATCCGTTTGATGGGCGATTTGGCGAAGACGGAGCGGAAGTCGTCGACGCTCATGGAGAGGAAATCGCGGAGGGAGTGTTTGAAGATGTCGGGGCGGGCGTGGAAGCTGGCTTCGCGGGAAACTTGGGCGAAGCGGTTCCAGGGGCAGGCATCGAGGCAGTCGTCGCAGCCGTAGATGCGGTCGCCGATGGCTTTCCTGAATTCCAAGGGGATGGCGCCTTTGTGTTCGATGGTGAGGTAGGAGATGCAGCGGGTTGCGGCAAGTTTGCGAGGGGCCACGATGGCCTGGGTGGGGCAGGCCGTGATGCAGGCGGTGCATTTTCCACAGTGATCGCTGGAGGGGGCGTCGGGCGGGATCTCGAGGGTGGTGAGGAGTTCGCAGAGGAAGAACCAGGTTCCGAGCTTGCGATGAATTTGAACCGTTGATTTACCATTCCAGCCGAGTCCGGCGGCGCTGGCGAAGTCGCGTTCCAAGACTGGGCCGGTGTCGACGTAGTAGCGTTGTTGTCCGCCCATGTCCTGCATCGCGAGATCGAGGTCCTTGAGCTTGTCTTCGATGAGGTCGTGGTAGTCGTCGTTCCACGAATAGCGGGCGATCCGGTAGTTGGTATTGCTCTGCTCTTTGGAGGGGAGGTAGTTGAGGGCGAGGGTGACGACCGTTTGGCAGCCTGGCTGAACCTCGCGGGGATCGCAGCGGCGTTCGAGGTTCCTTTCCAGCCACTCCATGTCACCGGCGTGGCCCTGATCGACCCATTCGAGATAGTCGTCGGCATGCGGGGCGCGGGTGGCGGCGGCGAAGCGGCAGTCGTCGAAGCCCAGTTGGCGGGCGACGAATTTGATGTTCGCTTTGACCGTTTCTGGGTTCATGACGGGGTAAAAAAGAAGTAGCGGGCGGACTCGATAATACCGGTGGTGACTTCATCGAAGTTGAGCTGGTCGGTCTCGATACAGAGGTGGGCGGTCTCTTGATAGAGGGGGTTTCTGATGTCGAGGAGCTGGCGAATGGTGCCTTCGGGGTCGTCGGTGTTTAGAAGAGGACGGTTTGTATTTCGGGAGGTCCGGTTGAGAATCTCGGCTGGGGTAGCTCGCAGCCAGACGACGTAGCCGAGTTCCTGGAGTAATCTGCGGTTCTCTGTGGACCCGACAATCCCGCCGCCGGTTGCGATAATGTGCCCGCTGTGTTTGGAAAGAGAGCGGAGGAGTTCGGTTTCGAGGGTCCGGAAGGCTGGTTCGCCGTCTTTTTCGAAGATTTTGGGGATGGGGAGGCCCTGTTGCTCGACAATCATCTGGTCGGTGTCGATGAGCGGGTAGCCAAAGGTCTGGGAGAGGTTTCGCCCGATAGTGGACTTGCCCGTTCCCATGAAGCCGATGAGGATAATGTTCCGCTGCATGCTGACGTGCAAAAGAGTAGCTTCTGAATTCGATCTATGAAGCTGTATTTGCTAAAGATCGCCCGTGGACACAAAACAAGTCGTAGCAGATTTCGAGGATTGGCGTGAAGTCGTCGCCCAAGCGGTTGAACTTTTACAGCAGGGGGAGGTCGTAGCGTTGCCCACTGAGACGGTCTACGGGCTGGCGGCGGATGCCTTCAATGCCGAGGCGGTGGCCAAGATTTTTGAGGTGAAGGAGCGTCCGAGTTTTGATCCTCTGATTGTCCACATTGGGCATAAACGGGATCTCGACACCATTGCGGAGATCCCTGAGGAGCTTGATGAGATCGTGGATCAGTTGGTGGAGGCCTATTGGCCGGGGCCCTTGACGCTGGTGTTGCCCAAGAGGCCGGAGATCCCTGATATCGTGACGGCTGGCTTGCCCACCGTCGCGGTGCGGATGAGTTCCCACGAGGTGATGCGGGCGGTGGCCAAGGAGTTGCCGATTGCGGCTCCCAGTGCCAACCGTTATGGCCGGATTAGTCCGACTTCGGCCGATGCCGTGATGGAAGAACTTGGTGGAAAAATCCCTCTCATTGTCGATGGCGGAGCCTGTCGTGATGGCTTGGAGAGCACTATTATTGCGCCCGAGATGACGGATAAGGGTCCGGTGTTGCGGTTGTTGCGCCCTGGTCCGATTGCCCGCGAAGACCTGCGCAAGATCGCGAAGGTCATCAAACCCAGGCGCAAAAAGGAAGATCACATCGAGGCTCCGGGTCAGATGGAGAGTCACTATGCTCCGACGACCCCGTTACTTTTGGTGGAGAAAGGGGGTAGCTTTGTGCCTGAAGAGGGGAAAAGATACGGACTTTTGAGTTATCGGGGAGAAGGGAATTCTTCTCTCGTTGATCTCACCGATTGGGCGGAGATTGAAATGATGAGCCCTGGGAAAGGGAAGCTCGCCGAAGGTGGCGTGCGGCTTTTTTATTGTCTCCGAAAGCTTGATGCGGCGGGATTGGATCTGATTGTCGCCGAATCGGTCAGTGAAACTGGAGTTGGGGTCGCGATCATGGACCGGCTCCGTCGAGCGGCCTCAGCGACTCTGAAATGATGCCGCCGATTTTACTCCTTTTATTAAAGCGCATCGACGATTGAAAAATGCAAACTGATTGCCGGGCGTAATAGCGATGGTGACAGTTTTCATGTTAGCCATGCCAAGGGTGAAACGCAATTTCGGCTCTACTTCGTGGATACCGCGGAGAGTGAATACAAGGAATACGGAGGGAACGAAAACAACGGGGAGCGCATTGATGAACAAGGGGAATACGCAGGGGGGCTGGATCGGGAAATGACGAGCAAGGTTGGGAAAGACGCCAAGGCCTTCGTGCTGACCTTGTTGGAAAAGGAGCCCTTTACAGTGCTGACCAAGTGGGAGCGTGGGGACTGTGAAGGACTACGGTATTTGCTGGCTGATGGTTGGGGAATTGAGAGGGGTAATTTGGGGCGCAGATTTGAACGGATTTGATCGGATGACACAGATTGCTGAAGTGGGGGCGTTCTCATCCTTCTTGCTTCGAGCGTTGGTCGGGATTACACCACAGCCATGCTCGCCAAGCGGATTATTCCATGTCTCGACGTTACGAACGGACGGGTCGTGAAGGGGACCAACTTTGTGGATCTTCGGGATGCCGGAGATCCGGTGGAGTGTGCTATGGCCTACAACGAGCAGCAGGCGGATGAGATCGTTTTTCTGGATATTACGGCTTCTTCAGACGGGCGCGAGACCATGGTGGATGTTGTTCGCAAGACGGCGGAGAAATGCTTTGTGCCGCTGACGGTGGGTGGCGGGATCCGCACCGTGGAAGATATGAGCCGGATGCTGTTGGCGGGAGCAGACAAGGTCGGCGTGAATACGGCTGCGATTTTCCGACCCGAGGTTGTGGACGAAGGGGCGAAGGCGTTCGGGAACCAGTGTATTGTGGTCGCGATTGATGCGAAGCATCTCGGCAATGGGAAGTGGGGAGTTTACACGCACGGTGGCCGGAAACTTGTTGAGGGGCTCGATGCGATCGAGTGGGCCAAGGAAGTTTACAATCGCGGAGCCGGAGAAATTTTGCTGACCAGTATGGATGCCGATGGCACCAAGAATGGTTATGATATCGAACTCACCCGGCTGGTGAGTGAAGCGGTGGGGATTCCCGTCATTGCGAGTGGCGGAGCGGGAACTCTGGAACACATGGTCGAGGTCCTCGAACATGGGAAAGCGGATGCCGTTTTAGCAGCAAGCATCTTTCACTTCGGGCAGCACACGGTGCCCGAAGCGAAGGAGTATTTCCGGAGCCGGGGAGTGCCGGTGCGCCCGATGGTGCACTAGGCGGGGCCGGTGGTCTATTTCTCGGACGTCAGTTTGAAGCTTGGGTTGACGGAAGGGATGCGGGCTTGGTTCATCTGTGAGAGAAGAGCGGAGATCTTTTCCGGGTATTTTGCGGCGAGATCGTTTTTCTCGGCGAGGTCATCTTCGATGTTGTAGAGCTCCGCTTTGGGATTGTCGTCCTTGTTGGTGTTGAAGAGGATGAGTTTCCAAGGGCCTTGCAGGATGGCGCGTTTGCCACCGCCTTCGAAGAATTCCCAGTAGAGGGAGTCGTGTTTTTTCTGCTCACCTTTGCCGAGGAGGGTGGGGACGAGGGAGAGTCCGTCGGTGTCTTCTTGCGTCGCGGCTCCGGCAAGTTCGCGGACGGTGGGTGAGATATCCCAGAAGGCGGAGGGGTGATCGGTGGTTTGACCGGGTTGAATTTTCCCGGGCCACCAGGCGATCATGGGGAAGCGGATGCCGCCTTCATAGAGGTCGCGTTTGCCACCGCGGAGAGGACCGCTGGAATCGAAGCTTTCCATTTTGTGACCCCCTTCGCGCATCGCGCCGTTGTCGCTAGCGAACATGACGAGGGTGTTGTCGGCGATGCCGAGGTCTTCGAGTTTCTTGAGGAGCAAACCGACATTGTGGTCCATGTAAGAGATCATGGCTGCAAAGGTCGTTTCGGGCTCGCGTTCGTAGGAATAGTGAGGATGTCCTGTGCGCTCGGGGAGAAGTTTTTCTTTGAGGATCGGGCGATACTTGGCCTTCCATTCTTCTTTGGCGCGAAGGCTGGCGTGGGGGATTTGGAGAGCGAGGTGGAGGAAGAAGGGTCCGTCTTTTTGCTTCTCGATGTAGTTGAGCGCTTCGGCGGTGACGACGGTGGGGCTGTAGTTGTCACCGGTGTGAAGGGTATTGTTGGGATAGGTGACTTTCTTGCCGTTGCGCCAGAGGTAGTCGGGGTAGTAAAAATGGGCGGCGGTATGGGAGGTGTAGCCGAAGAAGTGGTCGAAGCCTTTTTCGTTCACGAGGGCGGCATCGTCGGTGTTACAGCCGAGCCCGGATTTACCGATGAGAGCGGTATGGTAGCCCACGTTTTTGAGGGCGCGGGGGAAGATGGGGTCGAGCGGATCGCGACGCATCTGGAGGCTGCCATTGCCACGAACATAGGTGTGGCCGGTATGCTTGCCTTCGAGAAGGCAGCTCCGCGAGGGCGCGCAGACCGTGCTGCCGGAGTAGTGTTGCGTGAAGCGTATTCCCTGGGCGGCCATGCGGTCGAGATTGGGAGTCTTGATGACTTTTTGTCCGTAGCAGCCGAGATCGCCGTAGCCGAGGTCATCGGCGAGGATGTAGATGAGGTTGGGCTGTTTGGCCGAGAGGGGAAGGAGCGAGAGGAGTAGGAATGTGAAGAATCGGGGCATGGGTGTTTGAGTTGACACGTAGCTTAGCCGAAGGCCCCGATGATGAACAAGCTTTCGTCACTGTTTGATGAGGAAGCGGAAGAAGGATGCTTGTTCGGAGATGGGAATCGAATAGGTCACGATTTCCAGATCTGGAGAGGGCGGGGTTGCTGGGATTTTTTGCGATGAGGAAGGAGCCGCCACCTAGAAGGTGGTGCCGATGGCGAAGTGGAAGGTTCCGCTTGGTTCGCCGGGGTCGCGGGTGAGCGAGTGACCGTATTCGAAGCGGATGGGGCCAACGGGAAGGTCGACGCGGATGCCGATGCCGACAGCCATTTCGATTTCAGAATCGAGTGCTCCGGCGTCAACGAAGGCGACGCCTTTGACCGGGCCGATCATGGTGCGGGTGTATTCGAAGTTGGAGACCCACCAGGTGTTACCTCCGAGCGGGTGGTCGTCGAAGTCTGGCCCCATTTCCCGCTCAGAGAAGGAGCGGATGGTGTTGGAGCCTCCGAGGAATTTCCGAAGGTCGATGGGAAGGTCTTGATCATCGCCGGTGGGGATGATGAGGCCCCCTCTGAGCCCGGCAGAGTAGGCGCTCTTTTCGCTCAGCTTTTTGTAGTAGCTGAGCTGTGCTTCGGTTTCTAAGAAGCCCACGCTTTGATCGCCTAGGGCTAGGCCGAGTGAGGTGTCGAGTCTGGCGAACCAGCCATTGGATGGGAGGGCGGGATCATCCCGGCGATCATAAGTTTGATTGAAGGTAATCCGCTGCAGGACGTAGTCGGTTGGGCCGATCAGTTCGTCCGGGACGGGGCTGCTGATGCTGGAGAAGGAGAGGTGGGCGCCGAGGCTTGTCGAGTAGTGGTCGCCATTTTTCCAGGAGAGGTCGGAGGCGAGCCCGCCTTCGAGTTTACGATAGTTGTCGTAGTCGCGTGTGACGAGGTAGGCGCGGTTGTGGAACCTCAGGTCGCGTTCGCGGAAGAAGGGATCGGTGAGGCCCACTTCACCGAGAATACCGAGCGAGGTGATTTCAGCTCCTGCGGTCAGGTTCCAGAGTTTGCCGCCGAAGTTGCGATTGTGATAACGAGCTCCGAGGATAAGTCCTTCATAGGAGCCAAAGCCGGCTGAGAAAGAGTAGCCCCGGGCCTTGGCCTCGGTGACGTGGAGGGTGAGATCGAGTTGGATGTCGCTGGTTTCGGCGGTGTCCATCCGAATGGTTTCGAAGGCTCCGGTCGAGAGGAGTTTCTTGATGCTGTCGTTGATGTTGGTTTCATCGAAATTCTTCCCGATCAGGGGAGGGAAGCGGTTGTGGATACGGGCTAGGTTCGTCTTGGTCGGGCCCTGGGTTTTGATGTTGAACGACCTGACTTTGAAACGTTGACCGGGCTTGATGGTGAAAACGAGGTGTAGGCGGGAGCCGTCGGATTCCTTGGCCATTTCGATGGTGAGGTCGGAGAATCCCCGGCGGCGGTAGTCTTTGTCGATGCTCTTGCGAATGGAGAGGATGGTTTCGGCGGTGGCGGTTTTTCCTTCGCGATCCCGCAGCAGGGTTAGGAGGTAAGCGGTGGGCTTGACGGGGGAGTCGATCTTGGGCGGAACGAGGGTGAAGAGGGGACCCTTGGTCACGGTGACGGTGAAAGGAAACTCTCCGGTGGCGTTGCGAGTTCCGCGTGAGCTGGTGACGGAGGCCTCCCAGTAGCCGCGGGTTTCCATGAGGCTGCGAACACGATCGAGGCCCGCGGCCACTGCGCTGGAGATGAAGGCGCGGCGCTCGCCTGATTCCGGGAAGGGGGCTTTGAATTGTGCAATGAGTTCCTCGGGTTTGTCTGCGCCGACGATGGTGACGGCACCGAGGTATTTGGCCACGCCTTCGTCGACGGTGAGGAGGATCTGGTTGTCGCCGGGGAGGGTCCAGTTGACGGTGGCGTCGGGTAGTCCGTGCGAGTGGAGGAAGCTCTCGATCAGGAAGGCGGCGTCGTCTGCGCGGAAGGAGGTGGCGCGCCGTTTTTTGATGAACTCAAGACGACCTGAGATCGCTTCGGTGAGGCTCTTGGCGGTGTATGTTTCAAGTCCGGAAAACTCCAACTTGGCGGCCTTGAGAGAGGTCGCGAAGCAGAGAATGAAGATGACGAGGCGGAAGCACATTTAGGGGAAGCGGATGGAGAAGACGACGAGGGCGCGGGTTTGTCCTTGGTTGTCGATTTGGGTGGTGAAGTCCAATTGGGGGGTGATTTCGAGTGAGGCGGATGAAAATTTACGACCGGAAAACTGGTCGGTGTCGCCGAGTGAGAGTTCGATTTGATCGGAGTTTTTGAGAAGGCGTTGGAGGACGGTTTTGTCTTTGTCACCATTGCGGCGGCGGATGCCTTCGAGGAGATATTGCAGGGCTTTCTGCGAGGCGACCTGGCGGTCTTCGAGTTGTGCGGATGCTGATCCGGTCGCGAGAAGAAGCATGATTTCCGAGTCGGGCAGCGGGGGATCGGAAGTGAGGATGAGATTGGGATTTTGAGCGGGGCCTGAGAGGTAGACTTGCACGGTGTATTCCCCAACATTGGAACTTCCCCGCAGGTTGATGATGGGATTGGTGAGAGCGTCGGGGCGAAGGGTGACGATGGCGGTCTGAACTTGGAGATCACTGAAGGGGAGGTCGGCAACCAGCTTGTTGGCCGAGAGGGCGCCCGAGGTTTTGGGGTTTCCAATGGTGCCGAAGACTTTCACGTTCCCCGTGATTTCTCCGCGGGCGAGGTTCCCCCGGATGAGGATGGGGTCGGTCGTGGTGATATCAAGATCGAGCTTCCAATCCTGAACGCCGCCCGACTTTTTGACATCGGGGTTGGGAGTTTTTTGCTTGGTGAAGGTCGGCAGGTTGGGGCCGGGGGCTTCGGTGGTGCGAGGGATTCCGAAGGGGAGGATTTCGACATTCTTATAAAAGAGGCTTTCGACGAGGCCGACGGTGCCGGAGACGGTGGCGGAAGAGAAGGGGCCGCGGAGCTTGAGGTTGGGATTCCCGCGAAAGGAGTAGTCGTTGTTTCTGGTGAGGAGAAAGTGCGATCCCTGGGCGGAGATATTGAAGACAGGTTCCTCGCCGCCGAGCTCGACGGTGCCGCTGAGTTTGACGTCGCCTCCGGAGGCTGAGACCGAGGAAGGTTGAATGGTGAGGGTGGTGCCCGCGATAGCGAGGTTGAGGTTGGCATTGCGGAAATCCGAGACGGGGGAGTCTGTAAGGCGCATTGATTTGATGCGGGCCTTTGCCGTTCCGGAGTAGGTGGGCTTGGCGAGAGTTCCTGCGGCTTGGAAGTCAAGCTTCAGGAAGCCGTCAGCGGATGTGATCATCGGGATGAAGGGTTGGACTCTCTTGATGTTGAGTTCCGGCGAGGTGGCTGTGATTTTGATGGGGCTCTCGGTCGGGGATTTTTTGCGATCGATCCAGGCGCGGGGAAGGAAGGGGAGTTCGCCGTTGAGGTCAATGAGGGGGCCGCCGGGTTCGCGGGCATTGGCGGTAAGGAGGAGTTTTTGGGTTTCGGTTTTGAAGTTCAAGCGGACCGCGGCAGGAGGGAGAGTGGGCTGAGTCGAGAGGCGGAAGTCATCGAGGGTGATGAAGCCATTGAGGGTGGGTTTGGCGAGGGAGCCGGCGAGATCGAGGTCGGTCTGGAGGATTCCCTCGAGGGTTTCAGGGATGGGGGCAAAGGCAGAGAGGGTTTTGAACGACAGAGGTTGTGATTTGATGGAGAGGGCGATGGGATCGCTGGAGTCGAGGAGCTCGTCGATCGAGGGGGTTTTGAGAGGAGCGGGGAGCTTTCCGGAAGCGGTGAGGAGCTTTTTCCCGGATTCGGCGAGGGAGATGTTGTTGATGGTGAGGACCTCGTCTTGCCAGTGGAGTTGGGCGTTCAGCTGGCCTTCGGGAGCGTCCATTTGGAGTCGGTCGATGGTGACGCTTTCAGGCCAGTTCCACTGAATTTGGCCCTGGGTGGTGGCGGTGGGGAGATTGGGCTGATTGAGCGTGAGGCTGGTGAGGTCGAGGTTTCCGTGGTGGGTTTGATCGGGAATGCTGCCGTTTGCGGTGAGGGAAAACTGGAGAGGACCTGCGAGGCGTTTTTCGAGAACCGAGGCGTCTTTAAGATCGGAAATGGCCTGGACTTTGTAGGTCTTGGAATCCACGAAGTAGGAACCGTTGACCCGGAGACCATCGAGGGCGTTGGCGAGGACGCGGGCTTCCCGGGTGTCGTAGCTGACTTGTCCGGTGATGGTAGGAATGCGGGGATCGCGCAGGGAGAAATCGAGTTTTGCTTCGGAGTCGAGAATCTCTTTTTGCAAAGTCACGGAGCCGCTGACATCGAGTTGGTCGGCGAGTGAGGCGTTGACCTCGATGGGCTGGCCAAAGGGCTGGGTGAGGTCTTCGGCGGTGGTTTCGATGGAGGCGCTGGCGAGCTTTTGTTGATCCCACTGAAGGTCGTGGCCTTCGAGCTTGATGCGACCATTTGCGGTGTCGATTTCGAGAGCGGTGATGACGCCGTTGGCGGGCAACTCGGGATCGTAGAGCCAGGCCGCGTCTTTGATCTGCAAGGTAGGGGATTTGAGGGTGAGGATGTGATCAGTGGAGAGATTGGAAGTGATGCCGAGTGTGCTGTTTTTTAACTGAAGGTCCGCGCTGATATCGCCACCGGGTGCGAATGAGAGGTCACGGATGGAAAGATCCGGAAGGACCGTGAGTTGGTCGAGTTTGAAGCCCTTGTCGGTCCAAGTGAGGGTGGAGACGGGATTGTTGACGGGGCGGTCAAGATGGTCGCTCCCGTTGAAGTCCCGAAAGATAAAGGTGTCGGCGTTGGGTTCGTGGGAAAGGGAAGCGAGCGAAACGCTGGTGAGGTCTCGAATCTCGACTTGGATGTCAGTGAGGTTGATCGATGCGGGTTTAAGAAGATGGCGAACGAGGTCGAGCGTGTTCTGGAGGGCGTCTGGGTCCTTTTCTTTATCGGCGTCGTCGGCTCTGTTTTCCTTGGAAGGGCGTGGCGGGGCTTTGGGATCGATGACAAGGTGAAGGCGATTTAGGGTGAGTCCTTCGATGTGCTTTTTGCGAAGCGAGGAAATGGACCAATCGATCTTGAGGAGATCGGATTCGACTTTTCGCACGATTGACTCGCCGGTGAGGTTGAGGTCGTGGAGAGAGAGGCCTGAAACGAGATCCCCTTGAACCTCGAAAGTTCCCGAGAGTTGTTGGGCTTCGAGCTGTTTTTCGAGCTGGGTTTTGACGAGCCATTGGGCGCCCGGGCCATTAAGCCACAGGAGGCCCGCGGCGAGGACGACGAGGAAGCCGAAGAACCATCGCTTCCAGCGGCGGCGCGGTTTCGGAAGGTCTTTGGGTTCGTGGTCCATCTCGCTAGCAGTCTTCGATATGACGAAGAATCTGCAACTCTCATCGCGATATTTGTGTCAAGCGCGAGATTTTTGAGCGAAGGAGTTTATTTTTCGGCGAAGGTCGAGTAGGCTTTCCGCACGGAATCTTCCTTGAACTCGCCTGATTGGATGAGGACGCAGTAGCGTTGGGTGAAGGTTTGACCTTTTTTGAGGAGGTAGTCGCCGGAGCCTTTTTTGGTGAAGTCCTTCACGCCAAAGGGGTTGGCGGCAAGAAGTCCGTATGTGCGGGCGTGCCAGTAGGTCGGGTGTCGAAGATTCGAAGGGTGATCCATCATGCTGATGACGGTGGCTTTTCCGGTGGAATCAGGGCCGTAGCAGCTGATCCATTGAGCGCGTTTCCCCCAAACATCGCCGTCTTTTTGACCTTCGGAGTTTGCAAGGTGCCCTTTGGCGACCTTGCCGTCGTTGCGAAGTGTCGGCGTGACGCGGAGGGCGAAGGAGCCTTCCTTGGTGTCGCCGAAGGTCACATCTTCGGCAGCGGTGAAGACTGAAGTGACTTTGACCGACATGGCGTTGTCATCGACCATCTCGAGGAGATAGCTACGTTTTTCGTTGAGCAGGGTCGTGCCATCGTGAGCCCAGATCAGATTGGCGGTGAAGCCACCGTCCTTGAGGTTCTCGAACGATTGGTGGGTGATTGAGGATTTGTGATCGGGGGAATGCCAGAAGTCGTGGCCATTGACCGAGCCGTGGGTGAACCAGAAGGAACGATGGTGCGGGTGGTCCTGCTGCTCATCGGCATGGTCCTTATTCATCGGGAAATTGCGGGTGAGGTTGGTTCCGGCAGGTCCGACGAGGGGGTAAAGGTAGGGGAGGTGGTGATCGGTGCGGTATTCGGTCACGAGAGTGTCGCCGCGGAAGATCTTGAGGGACTTGCCCTTGACCTCCTGGCGAAGCTGGGCGGAGGCGCTGGAAGCAAGGAAAAGAAGGGGGAGAAAGTGTCGGAGTTTCATTTGAGATGACATTAGCCATCCTATACGCAAAAAAAAGGACGGATCTCGCGGGAATAAGATCGGGACAGGTGACCTCTCATGAGTGTAAATCAACAGCAATGGACGAATTCGAAGAATTAGTGGATCAATATTACCAGGCGCTCTACCGCTTTGGTATTTCATTGGCCAAAAATCCGGATCGCGCTGCGGATCTGGTCCAGCAAACTTTCGTGATTTGGGCTCAGAAAGGGCATCAGCTCAAAGATCGCTCAAAAGCCAAAACCTGGCTCTTCACGACTCTTTATCGAGAGCACCTGAGCAATGCCCGCCGGTCCCAGCGATATCCCGAGTTGGAAATCGGAGAGATGGAGCACGAGATCGGGGGCATGGAAGATGGCTTGGATCGTAAGCTCGATGCGCAGAGGGCGGTGAATCTGCTAGGAAAGTTGGATGAGACCTTTCGAGCTCCCCTGACGCTCTTTTATCTTCAGCAACACTCTTACAAGGAGATTGCTGAGATTCTCGATGTTCCCATCGGGACGGTGATGTCCCGGATTTCCAGAGGTAAGGAACAACTCCGGAAAGACATGCATAGTTCCAAAGATGCGGGATCCCGCATTGTGAAATTTCAAAACGACAAACTCAAAAAAAACAATGGATAGAGAACGAGCAAAATTCATTCTTCAGAGTTTTCGACCCGATGGTGCCGACGCGAAGGAGCCTGCCTTTCAGGAAGCTCTTGAGTTGGCGACTGAAGACCGGGAACTTGGGGAGTGGCTGGCGGCAGAAAGGGCGCAAGACGCAGCCTTCGCGGCGATGCTTTCCGATGTCGAGATTCCCGAGGATCTGCGGGAAGCAATCTTCGATGTTCTGAATGGTCACGGCGAGGATCCCAGAGATTTTGATGCGAATTTCGTGGGTGCCTTGGCGTCCCTGCGGGTGCCGCCACGGCTTCGGGAGGAAATTTTAAGCGCAATGGAGGTGGAAATGAAGATCGTGGAGATTCCGCGTCGTCATCCCGTGGCCCGCACGATCAAGTGGGTTTCCTCCTGCGTCGCGCTTTTCGCCATGATGGCGGTGGTCTTTGTCTTCTTCTTTGGAGCGGGTGGCAATGCCATCGCAGGCTCCACGCCCAGGGAGGTGGAATATGCCACCATCCGTATGCTGGAATCGCCTTTCTTCACTCTCGATCTCGAGAACGACCGGCCTACCGCTCTCTACGAGTGGTTGAAGTCGCAAGATTTGCCGACTCCTGAAGTGGTTCCCGAAGGTCTCAAGAATCTTAAAGGGGTGGGCTGCCGCTTCCTGGAAATCGGGGACGCGAAAAGCCGGGCTTCCTTGGTCTGCTATCGCAAGGGAGACAAGATGCTGCATTTGGTCACGATGAAAGATGAGGCCGTTGATTCCGAGGGGATTCAAGGGATGGATTATGCTGGTGAGGTTTGCCACGATTGCGACAAGAATGACGAGTGGGTCGTGACCCAGTGGTCGAATGGCGGATTCACCTTCTTCCTACTGAGCAAGATGGAAGTCGAGGAACTCGCCGGGGTTTTTTAGGGGCTTCTAGTGTTTTTCATCTTGTTTGAAAATTGGCTGGAATTAGCTCCATCTTCGTCTATCTTGCCAGCAACCCGATGATTCGTCGCTTGTCAGCGTTATTCTTCCTTTGCGGGATGATGGCCTTGTTGCTTTTTCAGCAACCTGCATTCGCATATTGCGCACACACGAATCAGTTTTTCATCAACGACTGCGGGTGCGAAAAGCAGGCGGAGAGAAGGTGTCCCCACTGTCAGCAGGACCAGCCTGATGATCCCTGCGACGATTGCTCAAAGAAGGTCCAACTTGATGTCGATGAGCTGGTTTGGTTCGACCTGACCGTGGCAGCTCCAACGATGGTCTCTTTTCCTGTCGTTGACGGAGCAGTCGAACCGATCAATTTTCATTCCGTATCGGAATTCAGGTCGTCTCCGATCCGGCCTCCACCTCCGCCCCGGGGTGTCTCTCTGTTTCTCCTTCATTCTGTCTTTCGACTTTGATCGATAGGCCCGCTCGGCTGGCACTTTCGTGTTGCCTCCCTTGAGCCTTCTTTGGACGGCAAGAGCTTTGGCGTCCGTAATTTGCAAGCGTTTTCCTGATCTCTCAGGAGTGCCTTTTGGGCACCATGAAATGCCAAGCTGACGCAAGTTTGGCTTCAATTTCCCTCAGGATGAAAAACCAACCAATAATATCCAATGAAACTGAAAAGACTCCCAATCCTCATCGCCTTCTCCGTGACCGCTTTTGTCTCCTGTCAAGACGACAAATCGGACACAACAGAACCTTCTGCCGAAAAAGCGAACGTCGAATCAGACGACCTCTTCCCACTCCTCTCATGAAAATTTCAATTCTCAGCTTGGGGGCGATCGTCCTCTTGTCCTCCTGTTCTAAATCCTCGAATGGGGGAGGCGACTTACCTCTCATCAAGGTGGATGAAGCTGCCATCGCCAGAGCGGACGCGGAGAACTATCATATCCCAACTCAGGCCGGCCCGGAAACTCTTGCGGAATTGGCCTCGCGACACAATCCCCAGCTCAAAGCCTTGAGGCATCGGGCGGAGCGTTTGGAGGCCATGGTTCCTCAGGTCGAGTCGCTCCCTGATCCGATGGCAAACCTAGCGCTTGGGAATCTCCCTGAAACGGCCGCCGGTCGGGTCGATGCCGTGGTGGGAGTGAGTCAAAAATTCCCTTTCCCGGGTAAGAGACGTGAAGCGGGCCTCGCTGCCACGCGTGAGGCACTTGCGGTCCGGGCTGATGCTGCGGCCTACGAATTAAAGCTCACTGAGCAAGTTCGCAGTGCCTGGTGGGATTATTATCTCGCCGGGATCACCATTCGCATCAGCCAAGAGAGTCAAAGTCTCCTGCGCGTGATTGAAGTAACGGTGGAAGCGCAGGTTGCCGCGAGTCAGGGTAGCCAAGCCGATCAACTTCGCGTCGCAAACGAAATCACCAAGATCGACCGTGACCTCGCCGAAGCCCGACAGCTTGAAAACGTCGCTAAAGCTCGTCTCAATTCGCTACTAAATCGTCCCGCGGGGTCTTCGCTTCCTGCCGCCACTCATCGCGAGGTTGACCTTCCTCAAAATCTCCAAGCTCTCCTTGTCCGCGCCGAGACAAGACATCCCGAGGTGGTCTCTGCGGCCAACAAGATCGAAGCGTTCAAACACCGGCTCACCCGGGCCAAGCTCGAAAAATATCCTGACGTCACCTTTGGTCTTCAAGGTGCGGCGGTGGCCTCGAATGGTCTCGCGCCATCGGCCAATGGGGATGATCAGATTTTTGGAATTCTGGGATTTAATATTCCTCTCTGGCAGGAGCCGCGCCGCGCCATGATCCGCGAGGCCAGTGCCGGGATTGCAGAAACCCAGGCTCTCCTCGGGGCGACCCGTTCGGATCTCCGCTTCCGTATCGAGGATGCTTACTTTCGCGCCAAGACTGCCCAGGAAGTTTCTGATCTCTTTAAGACGCGCCTCATTCCTGATTCCAAGCAGGCCTATGAAGTCACCCTGACCTCCTATGCCGCAGGCAAGGATACCTTTACCAACGTCATCGATACCTGGAGGCAATGGCTGACCTATCAACTACAGTTTGCGCAAAATCGCGCGCAACTTGGAAAAGCCGTTGCCACTCTCAACGCCGCCGCAGGCCTCAAATAATCCCATGAAAATCTTCTTCAAAAAAAAGCTGTGCGCCCTCGCTCGGACGCCGCGGAAAATTCTTACCATTCTTCTCCCGCTTGCTCTCTTCGGAGCTGGTTGGTGGTTCGGACTTCCCGTTGAGTCGGACGCGTCGGACCTGTCAGACTCGTCCGAGATGTCAGACCAACTCTGGACGTGCTCGATGCATCCCCAGATTCGCCAGCCCAATTCCGGGCTTTGCCCGATCTGTGAGATGGATCTCATTCCTCTGCAGGATTCCGGGGAAGGGGGGATCCGTGAAGTCAGGGTGAGCCCTGAGGCCGCCGCTTTGCTCAATCTGCAAGTCTCACCTGTCATCCGTTCTGCTGCGGTTGCCGATGTCTCGCTCTTCGGGCGAATCGCCTACGATGAACGGAGTATTTCAACGATCACTTCACGAATCGGGGGGCGCATCGACAGACTCTTCGTGGACTTCACGGGTGCGATGGTTCGTAAGGGTGATCATCTCGCCGAAATCTATTCGCCCGAAATTTACGTGGCCCAGCGAGAAGTGATTGAGGCGACAAAAGCAATTGGGAATCAACCCGCCAACTCTTCCGGTCCGGTCAGGCAAACCCGTCAGCGCTTGCTCAATGCCGCTCGCGAGAAGCTCCGGCTTCTCCAGCTCTCAGAAGAGCTGATTGATGAAATTGCTTTACAGGAAAATCCCAGTGATCGCATCACCATTCGTTCTCCTCAGGATGGCATCGTCGTTGATAAATCGGTCGATCTCGGCTCCTATGTGAAGACAGGGGATGCGCTCTTCAAGGTCGCTGATCTCGCCCAGGTCTGGTTGATTCTTGAGGCTTACGAAAGCGACCTTCCCTGGCTCCGCTATGCCCAGGATGTTGCCTTCAGTATTGAGGCACTCCCTGGAGAAAAATTCCAGGGACGAGTGGCCTTCATTGATCCTGAGATTAATGCCACCACCCGGGTGACCCAAGTGCGTGTGAATGTCAAAAACCCGGGTCAGAAGCTCAAACCTGGCATGTTCGCCCGTGCCCATATCGAGTCCCGTATGACGAATGGAGGCAAGGTTGTCGATCCATCGCTGGAAGGGAAATGGATCAGCCCCATGCATCCCGAGATCGTGAAAGACGGACCCGGGAAGTGTGACATTTGCGGCATGCCTTTGGTGCCTGCTGCCGAGTTGGGCTTCATCGCCGATATCGATCAGACGGGTGATCTGCCACTGCTTGTGCCAGCGTCGGCGGTCCTTCAAACCGGAGAAAGAGCGGTTGTCTATATCCGCATTCCTGAGAAAGCAGACCCGACTTTTGAAGGTCGCGAAATTGTTTTAGGCGCAAGGGTTGGTAAACAATATCTCGTTGAGAATGGACTGAGTGAGGGTGAGCTGGTCGTTTCCCAAGGTGCTTTCAAATTGGACTCCGAGCTCCAGATCAAAGCGAAGCCTTCCATGATGAATCCAAACGCCGGACTGGTTGAGCGACCTGCACACTCGGCTCCCGAAGATCTGGCCGGGCAATGGGCTCCTGTTCTCCGCTCTCTGGCGAGGCTTCAGGATGCTCGTGATCCGGGGTCAGCCGAAGAAGCGATCAGCGGAATGGTCCGTGCTATTGCCGCGGTGGATCAGTCAACCTTCCAACCCGATACCCTGAAGCTCTGGAATGAGTTTTCTAACAGGCTCCTTAATGGCATAACGATTGCAGGCCGCCAACTCCCGGAAAATGTCCAGCAAGCGGCGCGTATTGCGACCCGCTCCGTCGAAGAAGCCGGGCGCTATCTTGGGCTTTCCAGTCAAACCGAAGCTCCCTCCAAGGCTGATCCGGCTCTTGCCGGGGCGCTCGAAAAGATGATCAAAGCCTACCTGCCGATCTCCAAGACCCTCGCTGACGATGCTCCCGAGAAGGTGCAAGCCGCAGCCCGCGAATTCTCTGAAGCCAGTGGCAAGATTTCGCTCACGGATGATGCGGAATACCTCAAAACGAGCGCCAACGAGCTTGCTGAAGAAAGTGATCTCAAAAAGCAGCGGGTAATTTTTCAGAACATCAGCAACCGGCTCATCGCCCTCGTTCGTTCCTATGGGCTGGATCAAGTGGGCAGCGCTTACGTCGTTCATTGTCCCATGGCAGCCGATGGGGAGGGGGGGGACTGGATTTCCAGCGTGCCCGAAGTGCTTAACCCTTATTTCGGGGATGCCATGCTGAACTGCGGCTCAGTCACCTCAACTCTTTCGCTCGGCGACAAGCTTCCCATGAAGAAAATGGGGGAGATGAAGGAGCACAATCACGGCAAGTAGAAGCTTAACTCCCAAATTACGTGAAAACTCTCATTCATTTCTGCCTGCATCAAAAGCTCGTCGTTTTTCTCCTGCTGACCTTCTTCATCGGTTGGGGAGTGAAAGTGGCTCCCTTCGACTGGGACACCGGGGATTACCCGCGTGATCCTGTCGCGGTCGATGCCATTCCCGATCTTGGCGACAATCAACAAATCATCTTTACGGAGTGGAACGGCCGCTCGCCACAAGACGTGGAGGATCAGATCACTTACCCGCTCACCGTCGCTCTCCTTGGGGTCCCCGGCGTTAAGGAAGTTCGTTCCTTTTCCATGTTCGGGTATTCCTATGTCTATCTCATTTTCGAGGAAGAGATTGAGTTCTATTGGAGTCGGAGCAGGGTCCTGGAGAAGCTCAACTCTCTGCCGGCGAACCTCCTTCCGGGGGATGTCACCCCCACTCTTGGCCCCGATGCCACCGGACTGGGGCAGGTCTTTTGGTATGTCCTCGAAGGACGTGATCCACAGGGGAATCCGGCGGGTGGTTGGGATCTCGACGAGCTTCGCTCGATCCAAGACTGGCAGGTTCGCTACGCCCTCCTGGCAGCCAGCGGCGTTGCCGAAGTCGCCTCTGTCGGCGGCTTCCAACGGCAGTATCAAGTTGATGTCGATCCAGATGCCCTTCGAGCTCATGACATCTCGTTGGCGCAGGTTGCCGATGCCGTTCGCAAATCAAACCAGGAAATCGGGGCCCGAAATCTCGCCATCAATGGCGTGGAGTATTTCCTTCGTGGCACCGGCTATATCGAAAATGTCGAGGATCTCGAGAAGGCCGTTGTCACGGTTCGCGACAATAGCCCCATCACGGTAGCGGACATTGCCACCGTCCACCTTGGGCCGGCAACGAGGCGCGGGATGCTCGATGTCAATGGCGCCGATGCGGTCGGGGGAGTTGTCGTTGCCCGCTATGGCATGAACCCACTTGCGGCGATCAAGGCGACCAAGCAGAAAGTTCTGGAACTCACGGAAGCCCTTCCGATTCGTCCCGTCATCGATTGGACCAAAATCAGTTTCGAAGAAGTGACCGCCTACGCCGGGCAGGAGGGGATTGCTAATCCCTTTATCGCAGGTTCCTCCCTCAATGAAGAGGCCTGGATGAGCTACTTTCGCGAAGTCGATCCCCGCTCTTGGCCCGAATGGTTTACGACCTCGAAGGTCACCGTCGTGCCTTTTTACGATCGCTCAGAGCTCATCGATGAAACACTCAATACCCTCGATGACGCCCTCTATCAGCAGGTTCTCGTAACGATCATCGTAGTCGTGATCATGTTGCTTCATTTTCGAAGCAGCATCCTCATTGCCATGATGTTGCCTCTCGCAGTGCTCATCACCTTCATCTCGATGAAAGTCTGGGGCGTCGATGCCAATATCGTCGCGCTTTCGGGCATCGCGATCGCGATTGGCACGGTCGTTGATGTCGGCATCGTTCTCACCGAAAATATTCTGAAGCATCTTGATGAAGCGGATCCCGAGGAATCAAAGGCTTCGGTCATTTATCGGGGTGTCACCGAGGTCTCCGGAGCGGTCACGACCTCGGTGGCGACGACGGTGGTCAGCTTCCTCCCGGTCTTCACCATGACCGGGGAAGCGGGGCGTCTCTTCAAACCCTTGGCCTTCACCAAGTCCTTTGCGCTCATCGCCTCCATCGTGGTGGCATTGACCATCATCCCGCCAGTGGCTCACATCCTCTTTGGATTTCGCTTCCCGCTCTTCCGGAAATTTGCCGCTCTCAGAAAATCAAAAACACTCAAGTTTACCTTTATCGGATTCAATATCGCGGTGGCCTTCTTCGTCACTTGGCTCCTGGCAAAAGACTGGATGCCACTCGGTCTCGATCGTTCGACGGGGATCAATATCCTCTTCGTGTCTCTTGTCATTGGTGGACTCCTTCTCTTCTTTAAGGCCTTCGAGAGTTTCTACGGAGGCATCTTAAAATGGTGTCTCAATCACAAGGCGCTCTTCCTCTCTGCGCCGGTGCTCCTGCTCGCAATGGCCTTCAGTATCTGGCTCGGTTTTCCCAAGGTCTTTTCTTTTCTTCCGGAGTTCGTCCAGCAAACCGCCCTCTACAAGGATGCCTCCAAAAAGTTTCCAGGGCTCGGCGAGGAGTTCCGTCCTGCTCTCGATGAAGGGACATTTCTCTTCATGCCTACGGTGGCTCCGCATGCGTCCATCGAAGAAGCGCAGGAATCGCTCCGACAACTCGATGCCGCCATCGCTTCTATCCCTGAAGTCGAGCGAGTCGTTGGGAAAATCGGTCGTGCCGAAACTCCCCTTGACCCTGCACCGCTCTCCATGATCGAGACCGTGGTCAATTATGTCTCGGAATTTAAAAGTAGTGAAAAAGGTGAGGTTCTCCGCTTCAAGACCGATGCTCAGGGTGACTTCGTTTACGAAAATGAAGCGCTGGTTCCTGACCGAAACGGAAAGCCCTTCCGACAATGGCGACCGCATATTAAATCCCCTGACGACATCTGGGCTGAGATTAGCCGTGTCACCCAGCTCCCCGGAGTGACCGGCGCGCCCAAGCTCCAGCCCATCGAAACTCGCCTCGTCATGCTCCGCACCGGGATGCGCGCTCCGATGGGACTCAAGATCAAGGGACCCGATCTTCGCACCATCGAGGACTTTGGCATCGCGATTGAGCGCCATCTTCGCAGCGGGATGATCAAAGGGCTCAACCCAGCCACCGTGAATGCCGACCGGATTGTCGGAAAACCCTACCTGGAAATTATTCCAGATCGAGATGCCGCCTCGCGTTATGGTCTCAATATCGTTGATATTCACGATGCCATCCAGACTGCCATCGGCGGGCGTATGGTGACCACGACCGTTGAGGGGCGTGAGCGCTATATGGTCCAGGTCCGCTACAAGCGGGAGAATCGCGATTCCATCGAAGACCTGGAAAGGATCCTCGTCAGCTCAAAGGGTGGAGCACAAATCCCGCTCTCCCAACTTGCTTCCACGCGCTACGTGGCAGGTCCTCAAAATATCAAAGCGGAGGACACCTTTCTCACGGGCTACGTCACTTTCGGAGCCGAAGCCGGGAATGCCGAAGTCAACGTCGTCGAAGCCGCGCAAGCATACCTCAAGAAGATGGAAGACGAGGGCATCCTGAAACGTCCTGCCGGAGTTCGCTATGAATTCGCAGGCAATTATCAAGCCGCGCTGGAGTCTAATAAGACTCTCATGTTCGCGGTGCCGCTCTGCTTGGGAATCATCTTTATGATTCTCTACCTCAACAATAAATCGGTCGCCTCCACCGCCATCGTTTTCTCCGGCGTGGCTGTCGCGTGGAGCGGGGGATTCCTCATGCTCTGGCTCTATGGGCAGCCCGGATTTCTCAACTTCGAAGTCTTCGGTCATAACGTGGCCCATCTTTTCAATGTCGGCCCGGTCAATATCTCGGTCGCGGTCTGGGTCGGCTTCCTCGCCCTCTTCGGAATCGCGACAGACGACGGCGTCGTCATCTCGACCTATCTCCGCCAGAAGTTTGAAGAACTCAAGCCCACGACCGTTGCCGAAATGCGTCAGGCCGCTCTCGAAGCCGGGAAGCGTCGCGTCCGGCCCTGTCTCATGACGACCGCAACGACATTGCTCGCGTTGCTCCCGGTCCTCACCAGCACCGGACGCGGCTCCGATCTCATGGTCCCCATGGCCATCCCCATCTTTGGGGGGATGCTCATCGAACTTCTCACGATGTTTGTTGTCCCTGTTCTCTTCTGTCTGACCAAAGAACTTCAGCGACAAAAAGCACAAAAATGAATCAGGAGATGATGAAAGAACATTTGTGTCCTTTGTCCCTTTTATGGCCAACCGGGTTTCACGAGCCTTTCTGTCCTCATCTACGCCCTTTGATTAAGACACAGCACGTTGTGAAAATGGCCTCAGAGGACTTTTTCCAAAGATTTTTCAAGGGTCGAAAGGGGCGGAGGGTTTAAAGTTTGAAGATGGGCCATATGCCCGCTTTCAATTCCTCAGCGATGAACGACTCCGAACTCGACAAGATCCTCCTTTCAGCGGGAAACACCCCTCCTTTGCCTCCCGACTTCCGGAGGCAGGTGTGGCTCCGCCTCGAAAGCTCCTCCGCAGCGAGCCTTGGCTTGGCAAGCTGGTTCGGAAAAGTGAGCGAACTGCACGCCGCCTATCGTCCGGAATGCACGGCCATGTGTCAACGCATCGCCGAAGCTCACGAGCGGCTGGATACGGCCTCGCACGGGGAAACGTAGGATCGGACCCGGATCTCATGGCCAGACTGGCGGGCGGGGACGATCTCGCCCTGAATATTCTCATGGATCGGTGGGGTGCGAGGGTGAATTCCTTCCTTTTCAAGATGACCGGACAGCGCGAGGTGGCGGCCGATCTCGCCCAGGAGACCTTCGTGAAACTTTACAAGGCCCGGAAGCGTTACCGTTCCTCGGGAACCTTCAGCACCGACCTCTTTACCATCGCGGCGAATCTCGCCCGCAATCACGCTCGTTGGAAAAAACGCCATCCTACCGTAAAACCCTTGAAGTTTCCTGCGGGAAAATCGCGGATAGTGGCTTTCGAGACCGATTTCGTGTTGCGCGGTTTCGATGGAATCAATCATCGTCAATGGTATTCGCGGTATTCATCGCCGAACTCTTCCTCGATCAATTTCCAAGCGATACCTTGCGCAGGCGCAGTGCATTCAGGATCACGGAGAGCGACGAGACGCTCATCGCGGCACCGGCGATCATCGGGCTGAGGAGTATGCCAAAGAAGGGGTAGAGGACTCCGGCGGCGATAGGCACGCCGAGAGCGTTATCCTTTCCTGCATCGACAATGGCCCGCGCCAAGGGATGCTCGCTGCTTTGCTCAAGGGATGCCGCGAGTTGGAGAAGCTGGGTTGGGTCGATTCCTGAGGCGGTTTTCGTATCGGTGACACGCGGTTTCCCGGCGGTCAGGGTTCCGGTCTTGTCGGTGCCGAGGAGGGTGCCGCGTTCGGCAAGGGGGAGGTCAGGATGTCTGAGGCTCACCTGGACCGGCAATTGATTTTGTCGCTTACCGCGATGAAATCTCGAGCATCCGTTCGATGGGTAGACGGGCGCGATCCATGATTTCTTTACTCAACTCAATGCGTGGCGCGAGTTTGACCATGCAATCCCGCAGCTTCTCAAGTGTATTCATCTTCATGTATTTGCACTCGTTGCAGCGGCAATTGTCGGTGGGCGCCTTCATCACGTCGAAGACGGGAGCGCAGAGGAATTGTTTGTCGGGGCATTCCTTTTGCATCCGATGGATCATGCCGGACTCGGTTACGATTACGAATTGTTTGGCCGGGCTGCTCTGGCAGTAGGTGATCATCTTCTCTGTCGAGCAAATCGCATCCGCAAGATCGCGGACTTCCCGGAGGCTCTCCGGATGAACCACGATCTTTGCGTCCGGGTATTTCTCGCGCATCCGCAGGATCCCGTCGCGACGGAACTCGACGTGAGCATAACAATTGCCCCGCCAGAGCGTCATCGGGCGACCGGTCTGCTCCATCACCCATGCGCCGAGATTTTCGTCGGGCACAAAAAGCACGTCTTTGTCCTTGGGCGCGGCCTCGACGATGTTCACTGCGTTGCCGCTGGTGCAAATCACATCGGTCAGCGCTTTCACCGCTGCGCTACAATTGATGTAGGCAATGGTCCAGAAGTTCGGGTTTGTCTTCTGCAACGCGGCGAGTTGCTCGGCGGGGCAGCTTTCTTCGAGCGAGCACCCCGCGTCCTTGTCCGGCAGCACGACGATTTTGTTGGGATTCAAAATCTTCGCCGTTTCCGCCATGAAATGAACACCGCAAAAGACGATGAGATCCGCGGTGGTCTTGGCGGCCTGTTGCGCGAGACCGAGAGAATCGCCCACGTAATCCGCCACGTCCTGAATCTCAGGCACCTGATAATTGTGGGCAAGAATAACGGCGTTGAGTTGCTTCTTGAGCGCGAGGATTTCGCGCGCAAGCGGGTCAAATTGCACCTTCGGCATCGGTTTGCGCAACTCGAAGCGGTCCACGCCGCGTGCTTGAATTTCAGCCAAGTCAATCATGCCTGTAATTAGTGCTCTGTTCTATTAAAGTCAAACGACGATGGTCTCCGTTGGTTTCGGCGCGCTGACATCCCCGTGACCCGCTCTTTTTACAAACCCAAGACCTCAGATCGCCCTCAAAATCATCAACAATGATGGGAGTGGTGTTGAGCAAGCCCGGTTTCACTCAGCGGCTCTGCGGCCTTCAACTCCCTTTCGGTGCCTTGGTAGTGTAATGAGGCAGAAGCTGTACGAGGTGGCCTTGCACGATTGCGCCTATCGTTTCGGCGGGGACCGCGCCTTTGTGTAGCTCGAAAATTGCGACGAGGAGAGCGAGCTCGATGTCCCCTTTTTTAGGACTGGTCGCTTTCATTTCCGCCAGAATTTCGAGTGCCTTCTTTTCGGCTTTTTTATAGTCGTTAAAATTTTGCTCAATCGGCGTAGGCATCTCTCAGAGGGTTACCCAATTAGTCCCATCGTCAAGGGCCTAATGCCACCGAGTTGATCCGAAAGGAAGAGGATCTTTTGTCACTTTTGCGTCCGCTCTTCCCCATAAGGTGGAGCGCTCCGCAGTCGGGGGTCATCCACCGGCGTTCCGATCGTAAAATGATAGAGGCTCTGCCAGGTGCGATCTTGCAAGCCCAAGGCGTGGTGTAGCACGTCATCAAAGTAGCACCCGATTCCCGTGGCGCGCATCCCGGCGGCTTCGGCTCCCAGATAAAGCCCAGGCTCCAGCCCGGTGACTCGATGGACGAAGAGCACGAGATGAACGCTGACCGGAAGATCCCACAGATCGAAAGGGGAACCTGCGGCCGGGGTAGAGTCAGGTCCAACAGTTGGAGGAAGGCGGCCCGCGACAGCGGCGTGGTGCCATCGAAAGCCACCGCGCTGCGGCGCTTCCGGATGATGGCACCCGCCGGCAGCAGGCACGGCACCGGCCGGGGATCGGGCCAGCGCGATTCGGGTGGTGCGGGAGTGGAGTTGGGAGCGGACGGTTGGCTGGTGGCGGCAGCGACTTCATCAATCAGAGGCCACTCCGTATGTCCTTTGCTGAGCTGATTGGGCTGGCCAAACCACTGGAGCGGAGAGTGCGACGCCGGCAAGGCAAAGGGAGGCTGCGGTGGGCCTGCCTGCCGCGCGCGCTTGTCTGCGCGTGGCGCGCAAGCAGGCGGCGCAACCAGGCCTGTCTGGATCCAAACCAGTGCTTCGGGAATCTCGGGTTCGAGTGGTTGCGCTGGCTGATTGAGTCCAAGCAGCCAAGTAATATATTCCGGTGAACTGGTCTGAAGCCGGGCTTTCCAGCCCAGCGTGGCTGCGGAAAAACTCACCGCCGCCAGCGCATGACCAAGGTCGTGTTGGCAATAACGAAAGGCCCGTTCGCCATACTTCCACGCTTCCCGCCAGGGAATGGAGGTCAAAGCCAGATAGAAGCCGCCAGGGGCCACCGCATCTTCCCAGCGACAGCGCAGTTCCAGGGCGTGATCACGGCTCAGATAATGATAGGCGCCACCGTGGGCGGCGATTCCCTCCACCGGTGGGAGGAGGGCATACCCTTCGGTGGGATGGAGGTTGCCGCTCGAGGGATTGATTCTCAGCGCCCACCGGGCTCCTGGAGTCTCCTTCCAAGCGGAAAGCGCCAGCGACAGTTCAAAGAAGAGTCCCAGAGTTCGCCGGGTCAACGCTTGAGCGGTTCTGGGCTGGCCGGAGAAAAGTTCGGCAAATGGCGGAGATTCCTCTTTCTGTGCGAGGGGAAGTTCGACCCGGGGTGCTCCCGGGAATTCTCGGAAGGGATTGGGCTGATCTGCCCAATCGAGGTAACCGAGGCTGCGCGCATAGCGCTCCAAGTGATGTTTGGTTTCCTCATGATAGGCGAATGTTTTTTTAAGCGCGGCATCCCGCGGCGAAGTTGTCATATCAAAAGTATTTCCTTTAGAGTCGTGAAAACAAAGCCTCAAGTCGGCAAACGATAGCGCGGGCGTCTCGCTGCCGCGTTCGGCGACTCGCCAAATGCAATTCCCGCCTTTGCAACCGCCGCACGCCCCACTACTCTCGCACCCTCGCCGCCCTTCAACGACTCCCGACCAACTTAACTGCATGAACGAACCTGCCAAATTCAATAACGTCGTCAGCTTCCTGTGGGCGATTGCCGATCTGCTCAACGGCGCTTTCAAGAAAAGTGAGTTTCAGAAGATCATCCTGCCGTT
>Ga0335396_10001310_pt1 | contig 32180 bp, 29 predicted proteins | sample FRY02_FD_205743 | JGI IMG/M metagenome (GOLD analysis project Ga0335396, IMG submission 205743) | Freshwater microbial communities from Lake Fryxell liftoff mats and glacier meltwater in Antarctica - FRY-02 (spades assembly) (version 2) | ecosystem: Environmental > Aquatic > Freshwater > Ice >... | reverse complement strand
TCATCAAGGTGGCCGACCCGGTGCGCGGCGGCATGCGTTTGGGCGGGCGGATCGCGGCTGCTTGCACTACGACCGTGACGCTCGATCAGGACCTGCCCGCAGATCTGCCTTGGCGCATCTCGGTGATTTTGCCCAGTGGCCTGGTCGAAGAGCGATTGGTTGGCTCCGTATCGGGGCGAACGCTCACTGTGACCATTGCATTTAGCCAGTCACCCCATGTGGCCGCCGGAGCCAATATGCATGAATTTGGCCGGCTTGAAATTGCGTAGAGGTTTTTCCGCGTTTTTTACGCCTATTTGGCGTGAATCGAGGCGCGCTTCAGATCTCGACCTGATCCTTTGACCGGTAGCTCTTGCCGGTGATGGTCACAGTTTCGGCGTGGTGAAGTAGGCGATCGAGCAATGCTGACGTGAGGACAGCGTCGTTGTTGAAGATGCCTGCCCACTGCTTGTAGATGCGGTTGGTTGTGATCAACGTGGCCCCGCGCTCATAGCGGTGACTCAGAATCTGGAACAGGCAATCGGCCCCGAACTTATCGATGGGCAAATAGCCCAACTCATCAATGCACAGCACCTCAGGCTTGATGTAGTGGTGCATGACACGCTTGACGCTGCCGCTGGCCTGCGCATCGGCCAAGGTATTGATGATCTCAATGGCGCCGGTAAACAGCACCGAGTGCCCGCGTTGGCACGCTGCATGGCCCAATGCCGTCATGAGATGACTTTTACCCAGTCCGGTGCCGGAGATAAACACCACATTCGCGTTCTGTTTCACAAAGTCCAGGTGAAACAGGTTCGCAATGAGCATGCGATTGATCTTGGTGGGCCAGTTCCAGTCAAACTGATCCAGCGTCTTGAGCACCGGGAACCTGGCCTGGTTGATGCATCGCTGCACCCGGCGGTCATCACGCGCGGCTGCCTCGCCACTGATCAACTCAGTGAGGTAGTCCAGGTGAGAGAGTTGCTTGTCGGCGGCACTCTGCGCAAACGCCTGATGATTCTCCAGCATGAACGGAAGCTTGAGCGCACCCATGTGCGCGCGCAAGGCATCCGCATCGGGTGTGGGCTGGGTGTGGGTCTGCTTTTTTGCTTGTGCTGGCATCAATCGTCTCCAAGGTTTCGGTCGTAAATGGACAGGTCGGGCTCGGGCATTTCCAGATCAAGCAAATCCATGCGCCTTGTCAATTGCAGGGCGGCGGGCTCGGGACCGATACGCCTGCGAGCCGCCAAGATATTGGCGATGTACTCCGAGCTGAAGGCCTGCAGCTCCAGTCCGTCATCAAGGGCCCGGCAAACCGCCTCCTTGCCGTGAATCTCGGCCAGGGCCACAATCTTGCGCATGTGCTCACGGGCATTGATACGCTTGAGCTCCAGCCCTTCGAAGTAGACCTGCGCGCGCGGTGACAGAGCCAGGAATTGCATTAGCAGGCGCTGCTCGCGCGCGCTTTTGCGCTGCGTCACAAGTACCTGTGCGTGCTCGGGGTCTTCAATATCCTGGTGACGGTCCATGCTGCGTTTGTGGCGAGCCACAAGTTGATCGCGTTCATAAATACACACCCGCTCGGCATAGGCCTTGAGCGTCAGGAGTTGGCCCGCACAGCGTGCTGGCACCGAGTAGTGGTTGGAGTCCAGCGCGACACGAAACTGCTTGGTGGCACGCACCGTTGTGACCCGCGCCAGATCAAAGCCGGCCGGATTGAGGGAGCGCAACTTCGCCCGTTCTTCCTCGAATCGATCGATGGGGCGTTGGTGGGTGGACTCGTGCATGCGCACGTCGGCCACCGTGCTCACCCACCATTGGGCGGCTGGCTGCAGGGCGCTGAAGTCGGACAACTCCAGACCGGCAAGGAAGTTCTTCTTGACGTAGCCGACCCCGTTCTCGACGCGCCCCTTCTCGTTGCCCGATCTCACATTGCACGCGGTGATCTCAAATCCCCAGTGGCGGGCGAAGTCAAGATACTTCGGGTTGAACACCGGGGCCTGGCCCACCAAGCGCTGCAACACCGCCGATTTGAGGTTGTCGACCATGACGCGTTGGGTGACGCCGCCAAAGGCCGCAAACGCGTTCTCGTGGCACTGCAGAAAGAACTCCATGGTCTGCGAGACCGTGAACTCCAGATACATGCGACGGCTGTGGCACAGCACCATCAGAAAGAAGCTCAGGCGCTTGCGCGTAGAGCCAACGGCAATGCTGCCGAATTCACCCCAATCGACCTGGGCGGCTTCGCCGGGAGCGAAGTCAAGTTTGAGGAACGCTGCTGGCGGGTGTGGCCGGATGCGGTGCACATAGTCTTTGACAATGGTCTTCCCACCCGAGTAGCCAGTCTCACATAGGCGCTGGTAGATCTGCTGGGCACTGTACGGGTGGGTATCGAGCCAGCGCACGATCTGGCTCTTGAAGGCGTCGAGTTTGCTGGTGCGTTGTACCGTGGCGCGGGGGTGGAACGTCTGCACGTCGGCCCACTTGGCAATGGTGCGAATATCCAAGCCAAGAGCACGTGCGGTCTGTGCCGCGCTCAGGCATTGGCGCCCCAGGTGGTCCTTGATCTGACAGAAGGTTTCATAGTCGAGCACGGCTGCGCTCCATCTCGATGAGTTGGGCCAGACTTACCGGGGCCGCGCTTGCATGGCGTGGTGGTGCCACCGTGCTCGCACCCGCTGGCCTACAGGGCGGTTTATGTGAGGCGGCCTCATGAAGTGACAGCACCTGGTACAGCGGGGCCTGGTAGGCGATGAGGTCAAGCTCCATGAGTTGGGCTCTGGCGGCGGCGAGTTCGGACTCGCTTAAACGCAGTCGCTTGGCAAGCGTGGTTGCGCCGTAGTAGCTCAAGCCCTTTGCGTCGGCAACCGTCACTAAAAACAGATACAGCGCTGCAGCACGTGCATCGCATCGATCAATCAGGCCCCACTGCACCAGGGCTTGGTCAACCCAGCTGAATTGTTCTGGTACCAGGCGCAGCCGCTCAGGGCGCAGCACTTGTTTGGGCGTTCTCATGGCGGCTCCGATTCATCAAGTCGTGCCCCATTTGTACAAGTCGGCGGGTGGTTGTGGTTATGTCCTCTTGTAACGTGACATCGAATAAATGCGCGATGAGCCCCGCCAGCACTGGCGTTGGGGCATTTAAGAGATCTTGTAACGCTGCAAAACCACTGGATTCAGGCATCTCGGTACGAATGGGTGTTTCTTCAATGGAATCAATCAATTGCACAATCAAGGAATCTTGTAACGTCGCCGCCGTGGCCACCTGGTTGGGTTTGGCGCGGCTGTAGCCGGGGTGAGCTGCCCGCCACGCCTGCACCCGGGCGACGTGTACGGGGTCGCGAAAGTAGTCCATGTTCTGGGGTTTGGTCAGCCACGCGGCCTGGCTGGCGAGCTTGCTGGCCAGGCGGCAATCGGTGTTTGAGCAGTACCTCTGGCGATTGATGTTGCGGGGGTCGGGATCGAATAGACCCTTACAACATAAGCACTTACGCTGTCCCGCCTTCGCCATGGTCGTTCCTGCACCGGGTCAACCGGCATAGTCACATCGACCACGCACACGCCCTCAGGCGGAGTTTGAAGAAGACACTCAGCAGACCGAAGAAGACGCGTTAAAGACGATGATTTGAAGAAGACGAACGCCGAAGAAAACGCACGGTCAAACCGGAAGAATCAATGCAGATTCAGACTGGCGGCCACAATAGACGCATACGCCGAAAAAAAGTCAGGACCGGGAGAAACCCTGACTTTTTTGATAACGCCTCGTCTCTGTCTGTGAAGGTGATTCTCACAACGACGACAGGCACCGCCACCTTCAGATGCCTGCCAAGGACGCTAACATGAATGTTCCCTACACCGGCCATGCCGCCATCCGCTCACAGCAACGTGGAATTCCTCCGCTGATTAGCAACTGGCTGCTGGACTACGGCGACGAAATTTACGACGGCCACGGCGGAGTTGTCCGCTGCTTTACCCCCAATAGCATTCGAACTATGGAGCGTGAGATAGGTAGAGCGCCTCTGAAACGCATGTCCGAGTTTCTGCGCTGTTACCTGGTACAAAGCGCCAGTGATGGCGCTATCGTAACGGTAGGCAAACGCCATCAGAACAAGCATATATGGCGGCATTGAAAGCTGAGGAAAGGTACGTGACCCAACCAAACTTCCTAGGGAAAAATTCGTTCGAAAAATTGGCGAATAATTGTGCTGGAAATGATTGAACTGGGCACACTCATTGTGCCGGTCGACCCATCCGAGTCCGTCACGGCCTAATTCTTTCATGACTTTTGCTTCATCGAAGGTAAGAAACTCGGGTACTTTTGGCTCGATTCCCTGGAAATTTCGCGCCCGCGACTTTAACCAAACGGTATTCATTGGCTCATTTAAGTTTGCGAACTTATTTCCTCGGATGGGCTTTGAAGTACTGACTTAGATTGCTTTCCGCCTTGGCAACAAATGCTGTCAGTTCGTACTCCATTTTTGGTGAGCAAGGGGATCCGAATCTGGCCTTTACTTGATTTCGAATATCAGTGGAATCCATTCGCATCGCCCAACTCATGTCGAATGTTCCATGGAGCTTATCGTCATGATAGAAATCAGCCATGTTTTGAACCATTGTCCGCAATCGTGACGACAAATCATGCATATTCAAAGCCCGATCAGTCTTTAATTTCTTGTAGTCAGAACTTTGCCTACATTGAGTCAATGACACTTCAATATCAACTAAAGCATTTAGATTCTGGAACATTTCAGGCGGTGGTTTTTCTGCATACGCGCGCAAGCAAAATATTGAGAGTAGTGCGCATGTGCCAATCCTTAAAGTGAGATATTTGATTTTTTTTGAGTTGGATCGTTGCATGCGCATGCCTTTCAAAGAGCGTTCGAAAATTATCTCCCCAGATCATCCATATGAGATTGACCCACGCTATTTATCGCTCACCAGATTTCTCTTCACTTTCTACCTAGTCCCACTCAAAGACGAACTCGGCCTGAATCCGCTTTTTTAGCATCCACACGTACCCTTCGTGTCTTCCGCGTGGCTCCAGCCACTTGGGGCCTTTCTCAACTTCACCGATAGCCTTTTGTCCCGGATCAAATGCCCGCTTGAGTTCAAAGCCGGGCTGACCTTTAGCAATAAAGGATTTCCATCCAGCGTTCAGGTGACCGAAAGGCACTTTCGGAACTCGACCCAAGGGATCTTCTATAAAAGCCCGGGCCTCGGCTTCTTCTACTGATGTGTAGGCGTACACATGCTGCGGCTTTAGGACAAACTGGCTGTGGTATTTCTCGGCGCGTTTTACTTTCAGCCAGTTGAAAAGCTCCCATCCAATGACTGGAAACACTAAGGGCCAAATCATCCAAACCACCATGTGCTCCGCGACCACTACCGCAGCTGCCTTTGACTTGCTGAGGTACTCTTTGAACTCATTTGGGCTCCAATAAGAACCCAATGTATTTTCTACGAGGGCAACGGTGAGCGTCATCAAGCCACAAGCAATTAAGCCACTAACTAGATACAGACCTATGAAATTCCACGTCTCTGCTGTCATTCTTCACTCCTTGGTCCTTGATAAAACGCATTCACCCGATATCCGGATGATCCGCTTTCCGGTGGATCACCGTTGCGAACCACCCTTTCGCTCTCAAGCCTTCCCTTTTGGATTTTGAGGAAAAGGTCTTCTTCGTAGGTGCTTGCATATCCACCATGTACATATTTGAGCAAGCCACCGCGTGGGCAGCGCAGCTCGCCCGTGTACCAATGGGCGAATACTCCATCAGCAGAATTGGCGAATTGTTCGTGTAAGGGGAGCGACTTCCAACCACCTGAGTCATCGTCGTCGTTCTCTATTTCTATCGCCTTGAGGTACAGCCGGTCTGCTTCAATGCACCAGGTGCCTACATACCCCCGCCAAAGCGCGGTACAAGTGCCCCGGAATTTCCAATGGAAGGTGTCTGACTTGGTCAGCAGGCTGAGAGGTGTTTCACAGAGGGTCAGTTCCTCGCCCTTGTAAATGAGTTTTTCGGGAAATTGTGCGGTCATACTTGTGTCCGTTTAGACGTAACTTGCTTCTATCAACTTGCGGGCACCCATCACTGGAGATGTCACCGCATCCATATAGTCACGAGCCTTTTGCTGGCTTATCTGTTCCCGAATGCGATCCAGTTCGTCGTCCACAGTCTCGCCAAAGACCAGCTTGGACAAGACAACCATGAGCTCGAAAAACAAAACCAGCGTGAAGAACAGCACCCAGGCTACAAAGGCTGCGGTGTTGTTGCTGGTGTATTGATGCAGGGCCTCCACCCGTGCCAGCAATCCAGCCTTCTCAACCACCTGCGGTGCAGTCCTCCAAAGTGCCACTGCTTGGGCTTTTTGAGTGCCCAACTGTGCCAATTGATCCTGAGAATTCATGTATTCCATCCGCAGGGTTTCAGCCTGGCGTGCCAGTTCACGGTAGACCGGGCCCACGCTGCGTAGCTTGCTGCCACAGGTGCCATTGGCTTCACAATTGGCAGCGTCTTGAGCCTTAAGCCAGTCGGCCTTCTTCTGCGCAACAGTTCTTCGTTGGACATCAATGGCCTGACCGTGTTCTTCCTTTACCCGATCTTCACCGGCTTGTAGAAGCTGCTGAGTCACTTCCCGGTCAAAGATCACCAGGTCCACGGTCGATGCCCCAAGCACGGAAATGACAATACCAATCAACACACGAGCCGCATTGACATACCATGCCTTGGGTGTTGCGAGCACGAGCCGCTCTACCAAGTAGATGAGCCCTGCGCAAAAGAACGCAACCGCTGCAGATGCCAACTCTGTCTGCCGGAAGATCTGGGAAGCAATTACATAGCCTGTTACCGCCCACATCACTACCGGGATGTGAATGGCGATGGCAAATGCCTTGGTACGGCGCACAGTAGAGGGATGGAAACGGGCGGCCCGGTCGGGATGCTCACCTACGATATGGCACAGGTAGTTTGAGATGGTCATGGTGTTTGTCCTTTTAGTTGCCGAGTAGTTCAAAGTCGACTGCTTCGCGTAAACCCTTGCCAAAGCCGATCTGGTAGCGGTTTAGCGCCTCCAATATCCAGCCCTTACCGTCTGCTGCCTGCTCGATTTGATCGCGCAACACCGCCATATCGCGCTCAATACGCTTGCATGCCATGTCCAACTGGGCTGTTGTGGTGGCACAAAGGCCTTCGGTCTGTAGCTGAGTGTTGCGCAGGCGGTCAACCTTGGCTTGTCGTTGCTCTACCAATTGGGCCAAAGTATTCTGAAAGCGCGAGACTAGGCTTTGCTTACCTTGCATCAACGCCTCTTGGGTCCGGTAGTTGGAACCGTTGTGTCGACCCAGCCCAAAGTAGTTGTCTGCAAAAAAGTCCTTCAATTCCGGTGTGTCCATCAATCCCGCTGACTGGTTGGCTGCAGGCGGTGGCAATTCTGGCGACTCTAGTGCTGCCTCCAATCCAGCTGGCTGGCTTAAAAGTGTTCGGTCTGGAAGTTGAACCACATTGCTGATGGCGTCGTGCGGCTTAGGCTCAGTTGGTCCAGGCACAACCAAAGGTGTTGTTTCTGCCAATGGTTCTGACGGTGTCGGCGTGTTCCAGAAAATCATTTTTCGCAAGTTCATAAGGGTTCCAATCTTGTTGGGTCGCGGTAGGGACAGGAGTTACCCCCTGCCCCCCGCACAGATCCCTGCGAGCGCAATTTACGCACAAGGCTCCTGCCGCAGGTGTTTGACGCGAAACCGCTCTTCTGCAAAGGGATGGGCATGGCGGTACGGCGGTATAAAACGTTTCACTAGTTTCTGGAAACGCTCCCAAGACAGGTTATGGCGCTGGCTTCTTCGTAGCAGCATTCGCCGCCAAGTCCGGCAGACCTCGCTGCGAAAGCTACACATCCGATACTCATTTCCGGGCACCGCGAAGTAATTGAAGTAGCCTCGTACCACGCTGCTAAGCCATTTTCCGACTTCTCCAACGCGATGGTGCATCTTGCCTCTCAGCTTCGCCCGAATCTCTTTGAGTGTTGCGCGCATGCGTTTCTTCACGGTCAACCGCAGCAATTTGAACGATCCCCTGCGGGTCTTTGAGCAACAGTGCGTGAAGCCCAGAAAGTCAAATGTCTCTGGCTTTGCTTCACCCCTGCGCTCTCGATCTTTGATGGCAAAACGTCCAAACTCGATCAGCCTCGTCTTGTCCGGGTGTAACACCAGACCAAACTTTGCCAGTCGCTCCCGCATTGCTGCAAGAAACGCTTGGGCGTCTCCAATATGCTCGAATCCGAACACACTGTCATCTGCGTACCTGACCATGATGAACTGTCCTTTTGCGCTTCGGCCTCTCCATTGTTGCGCCCATAAATCCACGGCGTAATGCAAGTAGATGTTGGCCAGTAACGGCGATATAACCGCCCCTTGCGGGGTGCCTTTTACTGCTGCTACGCGCCTTCCATCCTCGATAACGCCTGCCTTGAGCCACTTGCCGATCAGCCGCAATAGGCGTTTGTCAGCTACACGATGTTCCAGAAATCGCATCATCCACTCGTGGTCGATGGTGTCAAAGAATGCCTGGATGTCGGCATCAAGTATCCAGTTCACCTTTCGGCTACCAATTCCCACAGCAAGTGCGTCCAGCGCATCGTGCTGGCTGCGGCCCTGTCTAAACCCATACGAAAACCCAAGGAAGTCTTCTTCATAAATCATGTTTAGCACGGTGGTGACCGCCTGTTGCACGATTTTGTCCTCTACTGAGGCTATTCCAAGTGGGCGTTGTTTGCCATCGGCCTTGGGTATGAACACCCGCCGTGATGGTTTGGCTCTATAGGCACCGGTATGTATTTCCCGGTGCAATTCGTCCACTCTCGTGAATAGTCCTTCCTCGTACTCTCCCCACGTCACGCCATCCACCCCCGCCGCCGCGTCCTGCTTGAGCGCATAAAAGCTCTCAAGCAGCAGCGTTGGCGTGATGTGATGCAGCAGTGTCGTGAACCTCATCCGCTTATCCTTTCTGGCGGCTTCACGTATGCCTTGGAGTCCCTTCGACGCTGGTGTCCGGTTCTGTGCCCGGTCAGCGGGAGTCTCTTTGACATTTCCTTTGGCTACACCCCTTTCCTCCACCACCTCCGCAGGTTTCCCCTTGTTCGGCGGCTTCCCCGGTACTATGGGTGTATCCGACTTCTGGGTGGCGTTGATGGCGGGATTACGGTTATTCACCTTCCCCGCCCCGCCCGCTACCTTCGCGGGCACCGCCCAGACCTCCCAGCTTCCGAACAGATCGCTTCCCGGCATGCACAGGGTCTCCGACCGCGCGGGATCAGAGCATGACTTGCGATTGACGTCATGCCCCATGTTGCTTTCCGAGATATTTAACTCCGTCAGCATCCCGATTTCCTGATTTCGCGGCTCAATGGCTGGCCTGCCGGTTTCCCCTGTCAACGCTTCGCCCCACACCTCGCGATGTGCAACGCATGACTCGGGGTCAGAGTGATTCGCCATTTCTTCTCTGTATTGAACTTTCATCAACTACGATCTGCCAGCTTTGGCTGGCGCACTAAATGGCCGGGAATCCGTTGCCATGCCCTAGGGACGCAGGTACTTGGAAAAGGTCAGGCTAATTTTGATCCTGACCTTTTTGCTAAAGGTTCGTCTATGGATCAGACAGCGTTTTGCTGTGATTCCGGAGCCACACAAGATGTTCACAACCCTTCAGTCAACCACCTTCAAGTTGTTTTGGATGCTGACGCTAATATTGGTCTTGATTCAACCGGCAGCAAATGCCCAGCCTGGTCATCTCGAGGGCCGGATCGTCGGCGTGACAGATGGCGACACGGTGACACTGCTTGATGCCAATAACACCCGGTACAAAATCCGACTGGCCGGTATTGATGCGCCTGAATCTCGCATGCCCTATGGGCAAAAGGCAAAAGCCTACCTTGCTGAACTGGTCTTCGGCAAGGAAGTTATCGCCTCGACCCGTAAACTCGACCGCTATGGTCGCACCATTGCGACCTTGGTTGTTGAAGGAAAGGATGCGAATTTAGCTATGTTGCAGGCAGGATTAGCTTGGCATTACAAACAGTATGCGCGGGAACAGCCTGAGGTTGAGGCGATAGCGTATGCTTTGGCCGAAGTGGAGGCTAGGGAAAAAAAGCTTGGGTTGTGGCAAGACGTTGAACCCATGGCACCTTGGGATTGGCGGCATGCGCCCAGGGCTAATGCTGACAGTGCGCCAAAGGCTACGTTTAAGAGCCATATGGGAGCGATTCATGTTTAAGTGGGTTAGTAGGAAATTTACCCAATCAGAGTTGAACAATGACCTGAAAGGTTTGCGTTCACTCTCCGGTTACCAGAGAGCGAAAACAGCGACGGTGATATATGCACACATCCTCAAGGGGTTTGAGTCATTAAGTAGCGACGTTCCCCTCCAGCAGGTTCAAGAGATGTTCGCTGGATGGCGGCGCGAAGCAGTTAAGACGGCTACAGGTTACGACGACCCACGCCACTTAGAAACCTCGCTGCCAGAGGCATTTTTTCTAACATTTGCTGAGGCCTATCCTTGTGACGGCATGCAAGTTCGCAGAGAAATAGCAAACGCCCTTAAAACTATCGTCGAGGAAGACATGGCTGAGTTTTTCTCAGCCGATCAGGTTCCGTCCGTCAAGGCCGAGTACGAATCATTTTGGATTCGATTGAAGAGTAATAACCTAATCTGATTGATTTCAATATGAATTTACTTTTGACCATTGTTTCCGGAATTTTTATTCTTTTCGGGATAAGTCTCATGTTTTCAAAAGCGCGACTTGCAATGCTTGCCGCGATAGTGTGCGTGGGGTCTGGCATGCTTGCCTACGATGAAAAATCCTTTATTCCCCTTGCGGCTGGTTTCGGCCTTCTTTGGGTCTTGAGACTCTTGGGCGGAGAAAGGGAATGATGTTTGGTTACTGTTACTGGCAGAGAGGCATGTCCGCGAAAACGTATTAATACTGATGAGCGATTTCGATTCACTTAGAACATCAAGTGTGCGGAGCACATTGCGATGGATTGCGACGTTGCCCGCGGCCTTCCTCACAGGTTATATCGCTTGGTTTTTTGTCGGAGCTATCTACAAGCATATTGCCTCCACCAGTATCGGACTTGACCCCAATTCAGCTATATCTCGAATCGTTTTTGAGGCAGCATCTCAGATTGCCCTGGGCTATTTTTTTGTGGCCGGTGCCGAGGCCGTTGCACCCAATCACAAAGGGCTCGCAACGCATGGTGCTTCGCTCCTCGGGTTTCTTATATCCGGCTTCCTTTTTATGCCGGCACTTCTAAAAATGGATCAATCGGCAATGCTTGGTGTTGCTGCGACGTTAGTTGGGCTGACGTTGGCTGCCAAGCGGCGACAACAGCAAGAGTAGTCATCAATGAACCAAAATAGAAGGCCTTGGTATTTTAAGAACTCGTGGTTCATTGTGAGTGCGGCCACTTGCTTTCTGGCCGGTATGTTTCTGTCTGCAGTTCACTTAGGACTGACACCAAAAAGTGAAGTCATCGCTCTCAGTCGCTATTTTCAATTCGTATATCTAAGTTGGCGCGGCACTACACTTTTGGAACAAGGTAACTACGAGGGTGCCTTGAACAAATTTCAAAGCTCCCTCGACATTGCTAGACAATTAAATGGGATGCCACAGGAAACTGCAACGGCTATGACTAACGTAGGTGTAGCGGAAATCAAGTTGGGAAATTGGTCGTCTGCAATTCCAAATATTCAACAAGCACAGACCATATACGAAAAATCAATTGGGGCAGACCACCAAAATACTCTAAGAGCAATTGCGGCACTAGCCGAAGCTTATAGTTCATCTAATCTATTAGATCAAGCGCTTGCCCTACAAAAGCGTGTAGTCGAGGTCCAAGGACGAACCCTTGGAGAATTTCATCTCGAACTTGTATCGTCCCTCAACAATCTGGCTGGTACATATGTTGATCTTGGAGAAAATGACAAGGCACTACCACTGTTGAAGCGCGCCTTAAACATCGTAGAGAAGGCCGAGGGAAAGGATACGCCCAGTGCATTCTTTGTCCTAAATACTTTGTCGACGACATACAGCAACCTTGGAGATGCCGAGCAGGCCGAGCTCCTTCAGCGCCGAGCCCTGTCAATCGCAGAAAAACGGTTTGGCTCTAATCATCCCATTACAGCTACTGCTCTAAACAACCTAGGAAAGAGCCTCATTGATGCACGCCGCTATGAAGAAGCGTTGCAAGTAGGTCAGAGAGCATTAAGCATAGCTGAGAAGACTCAACGCAAAGACAGTGAGGAAGTTGCAGCATCATTACTTGGTATTGGGATCAATTATTTGCTTCTGCATCAATATGATAAAGCTGAACTTCACATAAAAAAATCACTGGGAATCGTAGAGGTAAGTTCTAGCCCCAATAACTTAGCACGTGCCAACATACTGATGATGCTGGCAATAATTGATGCGCATGGATCTCGCTACGAAGTAGCAAAAGCGCGCTTACACAAAGCCCTTGCAAACTTGGTACAAGAACTTGGTATCGACCATCCGAGATCTGCAGAACCCCTGTATCCGCTATTCGCTGTCTATGCTAAGCAAGGCGAGAAACGATTAGGGGTATTTTTTGGGAAGCGCAGTATTAACAAGCTTCAGGCGGAGCGAGGTCGGGTCGCGAATGTTAATAAGGACTTGCTGAGTCTGTACTCAGCAGGATTTGAAGCAAATTATCAAAACCTAGCGAGCGTATTGGCCGAACAGAATCGCTTTTCCGAAGCATTGCGGGTTCTTGCCATGGTCAAAGAAGGCGAATACTTTGACTTTGTTCGCGGCCAGCCTAATGTGATTCCACGATTTTCTGAAGTCCAGTACGACCGAAAGGAACAGCATGCGTTGGAGGGTCTTGAGGGAGTTGGCAGAAGTCTAGGTACTGCCGGTCAGAAGTTGCGTGAGATGGAGAGTAAGTTAGCGGAAAACCCTTCTGTTCAAGATCAGAGCCAATTGTTGAGCTTGCGATCCGAGCTCGCCATAGCAAGATCGAATTTTGAGTCGTACCTGTCGGACTTGGATAAGGATTTTCCTAAAGAAACCGAATCTCTAAAGAGCGATGTAGATGCGCTTGGTAACGACCGCAAATTACAAACCACGCTAACAACTTTGGGACATGGTGCCGTGATGTTGCATTACGTCATTGCCGATGACCGCATTGTCATTTTGATGACAACCCCTCAAAGAACATTTGTTCGGACCGTTGCGACTGACATAAATGACTTCGACCTAAAGGTCAATTCGTATCGACGCGCGCTGAGAGATCCGACCAGCGATCCACGTCCGTTGGCGCGTGAACTTTACGATCTTCTAGTCGGGCCAGTGGCAGGCGACCTGGTAAAAAGTGGTGCGAAAACTGTCATGCTGTCATTGGACGGGAATCTGCGTTATCTGCCTTTTGGTGCTTTGCACGATGGACATAGCTACCTCGCAACGCGTTGGAACTTTCCAATTTTCAGCGAAGGGGGCAAGAGTCGATTGCTTGACACGGTTACGCCTCGCTGGACGGTTGCTGCGTTGGGGAGCACGCAGGCGTTCGGTGATTTGAAGGCACTACCGTCAGTCAAGGATGAACTGCGCAGCATTGTCAAGTTAGGGGGCAGTGGTGTCTTACCTGGCGAGGTATATATGGATGCTGCGTTTACCTCCGACCGCTTAAAGGATGTGAGCGAGCGTAAGTTCCAACTCTTGCACGTAGCAAGTCACTTCCAATTCAGCCCTGGTACCGAAATCAACTCCTTCCTGCTGCTGGGGGATGGCAATAAACTCAGTCTTGGCGACATCCGCACACGAAATTTTCGCTTTGACAATGTCGATCTGCTCACTTTGTCAGCCTGCGAAACCGGTTTGGGTGGCGGTAGAAATCAGCAAGGGAAAGAGATTGAAGGCTTTGCCGTTATCGCACAGCAGCAAGGTGCGAAGGCTGTGCTGGCAACTCTGTGGCCGGTGGCAGACCAGAGCACAGCTATCTTGATGACTGAATTGTACAAACTGCGCCAGGAGAAAAGTCTGACAAAGATTGAGGCGCTGCGGCAGGCGCAATTGTCATTGTTGGCGAATCCAAAATACGCTCATCCTTTTTACTGGGCTCCGTTTATTCTGATGGGGAATTGGAAGTGAGAATGCCAGCTACATTGTTGACTTACTAACTGATGTTACGCAGCCATCCCTGATAGTCTTGACGAATGAAAAAATCTGACCTTGAGTTGTACACGGACTATCTGCTGAGCACTTTTGGTGCGGCAACGGCGACGGGCTTGTCAGCGATGGTTGATGGTGATGTGAGCCACGATCAGATCACGCGGTTTTTATCAGCGCAAGACTACACGTCGAAGGACTTGTGGCAACAAGTGAAGAGAACCATTCGATCGGTGGAGCGCGACGATGGCGTGCTGATCTTTGATGACACGATTCAGGAGAAGGCTTGGACCGATGAGAGTGAATTGATGTGCTGGCATTTTGACCATTGCAGCGGTCGCACGGTCAGGGGAATCAACCTACTCAACGCACTGTACTACTGCAACGGGACATCCATTCCGGTGGCGTTTGAACTTGTGAAAAAGCCGATTCAGTACAGCTGCCTGGCCACCAAAAAGCTCAAGCGCAAAAGTGAGAAAACAAAGAACGAGATGATGCGCGAGATGATCCAAGTGTGTATCGACAATGCCTTGAAGTTTCGCTTCGTGCTGATGGATAGCTGGTTCTCCTCAGAGGGGAACTTCGAATTCATCACGGGCAAGGGCCGTCATTTTATTGCCGCACTCAAGGACAACCGGCTGATCGCATTGAGCGAAGAGGATAAGAAGAAAAAGCATTTTGTGCGCGTAGATGAGCTGGATTTTCCAGAGCAGAGCGCCGTGCGCGGCTGGCTCAAGGGGTATGCAAAAGAAGTCCTTGTGGTCCGCCAAGTCTTTAAAAACAAGGACGACAGCACGGGGATTTTGCATCTGGTTTGCAGTGATTTGACGGGCAACTATGACGTGATCACCACAACCTACAAAAAACGGTGGCAAGTGGAGGTATTTCACAAATCCTTGAAGTCCAATGCCAATCTGGCCAAGTCTCCCACCAGAACGCTTCGAACCCAAAGCAACCACGTCTTCATGGCCATTTATGCCACCTTCAAGCTCGAATGTTTGAGCATCACGAGCAAGCTCAACCCCTTTGCCCTTTGTCGCAAGCTACTCATCAATGCATCTCGCTCCGCCTATGCCCAGCTTCAGCTGTTCCGGACGGCTGCGTAACATCAGTTACTAAGGTGTAACTATTTTTTCTTGTAGATTTTCTAATTGATGCACACAATTCGATGCTCGCTAAGACCAGGCCAGAGCAATGCACCTGAATATAAATTGGTAGCTACGATCAACCAACACATCATTGACTGAAGGGGTTTTGTGACATATCTACTACTTTTGGGCGCAGTCGCGGCCATAACGAGCAGCTTACTTTTGATAATCTATTCCGGCCACGCAAATGAAAAAGGTCTTCCTCAAGGTTCATTTTTTGCAAATGGAAAAGCAATGATTGGCGGATATGTTGGTGCGGCGGCAAGTGTCGGCCTGACACTGAGCAAGGGCTCCGTTATTGATTTGCTTATAGCCGCAGCCATTTCCTTTTTTGTTGCCGCACCCATCCTTTTGGGTTGGCTCCGTTCTTCTGTTCAGATTACATCAATAATTGGATTGCCGACCGGCCTCTTGCTGATGGCCGCATATTGAAGCTTTGTGCCCAGGGTTGCCACTTTAATAGCGCGCCGAGACATTAACGACGTACCGGCAGTGAATAATTTATGCTTTCCATAAATTTGACTGCTTGCAAGTCAAACTGAAACTTCTTTCTCAATTTGTCGATTCCATCCTCTTCGTGTGTGAACGCGGAAAGGGCCAACAATTTTAATTCTCCGTCGCTGCATTTAAGCTTTTCGCGGTTGAGGACTCTCTTCGCAATTTCGGTTAGCTCATCAAGAGTGAGGTAAAGATTTTTATTGGTCTCCACCCATCGCCTAAACATTGCAATTTCAACTCCGATCATGCCGTGTAAACGATCATCAATCTTTTTTTTACCGAAACCAAACATACTGAACCTCCCCGGGGTTTGAAAATTAGCCTGTATTACCTAGAGAAATCGCTTAGAAGTGGGTAATCCCCCCGTTATTCGCCAATGCGAACAAAAATCGAATTGCCCATCGCATAGCTACTTTATGACCTCAACGTGCCAACCGAAGTAGCTATACAGAAAAGGTGTATCTTTCATGTTGGTCAATTTGACTCTCAACTTGAACTTGGTCCCAATTGGATAGTCATTGATGAGCTTCTTTGAACATTCAATGTTCAGCGAAGGTGGGAAGACTTGCTTCTTCGCTGGCCTTACCTGTGGTCGTACGCGACCTTGCGAGTCGGGCCCCAAGTACGATTCGGCAATGATTTCCGCCCGCATGACAGCCGCTGCCCGTGATGCACGCTTGTGCGTGCTGGCTTTATTGCACCGGTGTCGGCAGGCCGGCCTTGAAGCCGTAAACCGTGATCGGGGCCTTTTGCAGGTTGCCGTTTTCATCGTAGGCGTAGGTGGTGACGACACCTTTGTAGCTGGCCTTGTGCAACTCAGCACTGATCTTGGCCGGGTCCAGCGTACCCAGCTTTTGCATCAGCGTTCCAATGAACATGGTCTGGTCGTAGAACGACGCGGCATACGCATCCGGGTCTTGATTGAAACGTTTCTTGTAGGTGGTCTTGAACGCAGGGCCAGCCGCGACCTTGTCCAGAATCGCCCCACCCTGGGCACAGAAGACCGTGTCGTTTGCCGCATCACCCGCCAGCTTGCCGGTCTCCGCCACGCAAATGGCGTCACCGCCGAGAAGCTTGGACTTGACGCCCAGGCTCTTCATCTGCTTGACCATGGGGCCGGCCTGTCCGGCATAACCGCCGTAGAAGATCACGTCCGGGTTTTTCCCTTTCATGTTCGTCAGGATCGCGCTGAAGTCGATCGACTTGTCGGTTGTGTAATCCTGTCCGACGATGGTCAGGCCCAGTACCTTGGCTTCCTTGATGAACTCGTCCGCCAGGCCCTGTCCGAAGGCCGTGCGGTCGTCGATCACACCAGCGGTCTTGGCCTTCATGGTGTTGAAGGCATATTGGGCCATGCTGCTGCCAATCAGGTTGTCGCCGGCAATCACGCGGAACACGCTCTTGTAGCCGCCCATCGTGACCTTCGGATTGCTGCCCACCGTGGACAGAATAGCGCCGCCGGAGTCATAGATTCTGGATGCGGGAATCGCCACGCCGGAGCAATAAGGCCCCATCACGAACTTGACGCCGGCATCCATCAACTTTTGCGCCACCGCCATGCCGGTCTTGGGGTCGCACTGGTCGTCTTCGGACGCCAGTTCGAACTTCAAGGCTTTGCCGCCCACCTTTAGCTTCTTGGTGTTGAGTTCTTCCACGGCCATGCGAACGCCGTTTTCGTTGTCCTTGCCGGCAAAGGCATTGGAACCTGACAGCGGGCCGGTGTGACCGATCTTGACGACCTGTTCCTGGGCCTGGGCAGTGTGGATCGCACCCAGAGACAGGGCGGCCGCAGCAATCGATAGAGGAAGCAGTCTGGACTTGGATTTCATGAGATCGACTTTCTTTGGAGGGGGGACGGATCAAAGCCGGACAACTTGCATCAGCAGTGTCCGCGAACGTACGATGACAAGGGGAAACAGGGATTGATCCTCTCCGACGGGCGGAGGCAAAAGTACGATGTCGGGCCAATCGCCGATTGGCGTTGCGCCCGTCCTCGGGTTAACCCTGGTGCAGTGCGTTTTCTTGATGTACTTTGTCTTTCGATGCAGGGTCAGTTTGCAGCGCAGCGTCATGAAACAAACGGAAGTCGCACTATGAACAGTTCCAAGGTCATTCATGTGGTGAGTTGCCACGCCGCCGGTGAGGTGGGCGATGTCATCGTAGGCGGTGTGGCAGCTCCGCCGGGCGACAGCATCTGGGAGCAGTCACGTTTTATCGCCCGTGATGAGACGCTGCGCAACTTCATGCTCAACGAGCCGCGCGGTGGTGTGTTCCGCCACGTCAACCTGCTGGTGCCACCGAAGAACCCGCTGGCGCAGATGGGCTGGATCATCATGGAGCCCTGCGACACGCCTCCGATGTCGGGCTCCAATTCAATCTGCGTGGCCACGGTGCTGCTGGAGACCGGCATCATCCCGATGACCGAACCGGTCACCCGCATGGTGCTGGAGCCCCCCGGCGGTTTGATCGAAATTACCGCGGACTGCAAGGACGGGAAGGCCCAACGCATTTCGGTGCGCAATCTGCCTTCCTTTGCAGCCAAGCTTGATGCGCAGCTGGAGGTCGCCGGCGTCGGCACCCTGGTCGTGGACACGGCTTATGGCGGTGACAGTTTTGTCATCGTGGACGCCCGGAAACTGGGCTTCGCCATCCAGGCGGACGAAGCGCGCGAGCTGGCCGAACTGGGCATGAAAATCACCGCGGCGGCTACTGAGCAGTTAGGATTTTTGCACCCTGCCAATGTGGATTGGAAACACATCTCGTTTTGCCAGTTTGCCGGCCCCTTGAGCCAGGAAAACGGTGTTTGGACCGGCTCCAATGCGGTGGCGATCCGACCCGGCAAGATCGACCGATCGCCCACCGGAACCGGTTGCTCGGCACGCATGGCCGAAGCCCATGTTGGTCGGCGAGGTCCGATGCGCGATGCGCGCGACCGGATGCTCCTGCACGTTGTCGGGTGGCAGGTGGTGGTCCGCCGCGCCGACATGGGTCTCGAAGAATGCCCAGGTGCGGCGCGCAAGCCGGCGCAGAAAAACGGTTTGCCTACTGGTCAGTGCAGCAGGCTTGCGCTGCAGCGGACGGTCGATCCACCAAACGAGCAGCGGCGACAGGAACCACAACACCAGCACGGGAGCGGCTATGGCCAGCACCGGCGGACGCAGCAGGGCCAGAGCGACGCCGCTGACGATGGCGAGTATCGGGCCGACGGCCATCGTGCGCGCGCAATGCAGCAGGTCCTGCAGGCTGCCGGGCGCAGTATCGACCCGGACATCGGCGGAAGGACGCCACTCCAGCAGCCGGCGCTTGGACAACAGAACGCGCCACAAGGTGCGCGCAACGGCCCCCACGCTGTAGACCGCCTCGTAGGGCAAGCAGGCCAGCGTCTGCGACGTCTGCAGCAGCAGGTCCCGCACCTGGCTGCTGAACAGCGCCGCGGCCCTCGTCGGCTCCTCGGAGCGCCAGTGCTGGAAGGGGAGGCGCAACCAGGCCGCCAGGCGGGCGCTCAGTGGCACCAGTGCGATGACCGCGAGCACATACAGGGTCCACCGCGCAGGTTGCGGCATCAAGCCCCATGCGACCAGCAACATCAGCAATAGCGCTGCGGGTGCAAGGCTGCGCCGCAGGTTGTCGAAGATCTTGGCGCGTGACAGCAGTGACAGCGGATTGGGCGGCGCCTGCGGCAACGCGTGCAGCCGTGCGCGCAACCAGCCCAGCAACCGCCAGTCGCCGCGAATCCAGCGGTAGCGTCGTGCCACGTCGGCGCTGTAGCGCATCGGCGCGTCCTCGAGCAGTTGCACCTCGCTGAGCAGGCCGGCGCGTGCGTAGCAGCCTTCGAGCAAGTCATGGCTCAGGATGCGGTTCTCGGGCATGCTGTGGCCAAGAGCGCGTTCGAAGACATCGACGTCGTAGATGCCCTTGCCGACGAACGAGCCTTCGCCGAACAGGTCCTGGTAGACATCGGAGACGGCTCGCGTATAGGGGTCGATGCCGGTCTCGCCACCATGCAGCCTTGCGTAGCCGCTGCGGTTAGTGCTGGTCAGACTCAGGGCAACGCGAGGCTGCAGGATGCCGTAGCCCTGGACCACAATATTGCGTTGCGCGCCGCGGCCAGCCGTTTGCCATACAAGGCCATCTGGTCGGCGCTGAAGAGCTCGGCACGCAGCGGTTCATCTTCGGTCGTCGCTGTGACTTCGGTTGTTCCGGCACGCAGTCGTTCCCACCAGACTCGGGCGTACCGGGCCACGGTCGTGAAAGAACGCGTGCTGCGCATCATCGGGCGGGTCGACCTCCAGGGAAAAGACAAGCTCTTGGGGTCGCCTTGCCGCACCATCCGGCAAGCGAAGATTCGCCGCCAGAGGTGAACGCTTCAGGATACTCTCGAATGAGAAACGGAACCTTGCGCGTCATCCCTGCGCATCCGTTTCGCATACGCGATTGCGCCCTGTGCTTTTGGCTTTGTATAGCATTTTGTCGGCTTCATCGATCAACGCACGGTGCGTTTCCACTTTGCAGCCATGATTTCATCGAAGCGACGCCGGTTCCGAATGAGGGTGAGCGCCTCCATCTGCTTGTTGACGTCGCTGATGATGCCGCGCGAGGCCTTGAACACCAGAGCGTCGAACCCTGCATGGCAGGTTCAGGGGCCGGACGGCGACTGGCGCACGCGCGCCGCCGCGGCCTGCAGATCAGTCCAGGCAACCTTGCGGGGGGCGAATCGCTGGCGCATGTATTTCAGCAGATCGGCCATCTGGCGGTCATCCAGTGCCCGCCCGAAGGCAGGCATGAAGCCGATCTCGCCCGTCGCCGGCTCGCTGTGCCCTTCGAGAATGACGCGCAGCAAGTTGTCGGGGCTATCGCTGTGCAGGCTACTGTTCAACGCCAGCGGGGTGTTCACGCCCAGCAGACGCGGACCATCGCCGTCGTGGTGGCAGGCGCCGCAGGCGCCCTCAAACAGGCGCTGCGCGGGGCCCGCCAGCGGAGCTGTCGCCTGGCCAGCGGCGATCGCCTCGCGCGCAACGGCGACTGCCTGGGCCTGGCTCGTTGGCAGGTTGAACGAAGCCAGGTACTGTGCCATTGCCTGGATATCGGCGTCGGGCAGGGCCGACAGAGAGCGGACCACAGGTGCCATCGGCCCGGCCGCGACGCCGTGCTCGGCACTGTGGCCATGGCGCAGGTAGCGAAAGAACGCCTCCTCGGTCCAGGGTACGGGTGCGCGCGAGGCGGCTGTCAACGCCGGTGCTTCCCATCCCTTGACGAAGGCACCGGCCAGGTAGGCGTTGCCGCCGCGCTCGGCGCCAAGCGCGTTGCGCGGGGTATGGCAGGCGCCGCAATGACCGAGTCCGTTGACGAGGTAGGCGCCGCGATTCCATTGCGCGCTGCGCGTGGTGTCGGCCTGCGCCACCGCGCCCGGACCGAGGAACAACGCGTTCCACAGCGCCAGCAGAGGGCGCACCCCGAACGGAAAGGCAAGTCGGGTTTCGGGTGCCTGCGAAGCCACCGCAGGCTGTGACATCAGGTAAGCGTAAAGCGCGGTCAGGTCCGCGTCGCTGGTCTGCGCGAACGCCGTGTACGGGAAGACCGGATACAAGCGGTGGCCGTCGCGCGAGATGCCTTCGCGCATCGCGCGCTGGAAGGCGTTGAATGACCAACTGCCGATGCCGGTTGCCGGGTCCGGCGTCAGATTGGTCGCGTAGACGGTACCGAAGGGCGTGTCGATCGCCCGCCCGCCGGCATTGGGCACGCCACCGGGAGCCGTGTGGCAGATCTCGCAGTTGCCGAGCGCGGCGAGTTGGCGCCCGCGCTCGATCGTGGCCGGGGTGTAGATCGACGCGTCGATGCGCGCCACCGGCGAAATGGTCGGCGGCCAGCCGAGCGCGGCCGCGCCCAGGCCGGCAACGCCCAGTGCCAGTGCGCCGGCTCTTGTCCACCAGCGCTTTTCACGCGGCCATGGTGCATTGGGCGCCATGGCCGGTGGCGACGCGGGCGCAGGCGCCGGAGCGGCCGCAGGTGGCGACGGGTTCAGCGCTGCACGCACCACCTCGGGGGTGAAAGGAGGCTGGCGAAAACGCACGCCGGTCGCATCGAAAATTGCGTTGGCGATGGCCGCCGTGCCCGGTATCGACGACGACTCTCCGGCGCCCAGTGGCGGTTCGCCCTGGCGCGGCATCGTCAGCACTTCGATCACCGGTACCTCACGGAAGCTCAGGATCGGATAGCTGCCCCATTCACGCGTGGCCACGGTGTGGGTCTGCGGGTCGGTCCGCATCTGCTCCTTCAGCGCGCGGCTGGTGGTCTGCACCACGTTGCCGTGGATCTGATGCTGGACGCCGGCCGGGTTGATCATCAGACCGGCGTCGTGGCCGACCACGACGCGCCTGACATGCACCTCACCGGTCGATTTGTTGACGTCGACGTCGGCCACCCAGGCCGACCAGGCGGCGCCGAACCCGGGCCACTTGCTGTGCACGTAGCGCGCATAGGCAACGCCTTGTCCGTGCAGGATGTCGGCGCTCGCCGGCTGCTGTTGCGGCTGCGTGTGCGCCCGCCAGCCGGCCTTGTCGGCGGTGGCCTGCAGCAGTTCGGCGGCGCGCGGGTCGGGCAGATGTTTCAGCCGAAACTGCACCGGGTCGGCGCCAGCGGCGGTGGCGAGTTCATCGATGTAGGACTCGTGGGCGAAGGAGTTCGGCAGTGCCGACACGCCACGCAGCCAGGAGGCCCGCAATATGGGCGGCATGTCATTGACGGTGACGCGCAGGTTTGGCACGTCGTAGGGCGGTCGCGCCGTGCGGTCGCCCATCGCAAAGGCCTGCGCCAGGGGCTCGATCGTCCGCGTCAACAGCAAGGCCAGGGTCGGTGCCGCATTCGACGGGTAGGATGTCGTGAAGTCGTAGGCGGCGAAGGCGCCGTCGGTGTCGATTCCGCCACGCACTTCCATCCATTGCGCCGCGCCCTTGGGCTCCCACAGGTGCTCTTGTTCGCGGCTGAGCTGCACGCGCACTGGCGCACCCACCGCGCGCGACAGCAGAGCCGCGTCGGCGGCCACGTCATCGGCGCTGTTGCGCCCATAGCAGCCGGCGGCTTCCATGCGGATGATCTCGACCGCCACGTCGGCCACGCCCAGCAGCACCGACAAGTCGGCGCGCAGCGCATGCGGATTCTGCGTGCCGGCCCAGACCGTGATGGCCGGTGCGCCATCAGCTTGGCCGTGCCAGTGGGCGAGCGCGCACGAAGGCCCGATCGAGGCGTGCAGCTGGTACGGCCACAGGTAGTTGCGCTGCAAGGTCTGTGCGGCGCCGGCCAGCGCGGCATCGACATCTCCGTCATTGATCAGCTGGCGCGGCACTGCCGGATTGGCACGCAGGGCCTGACCCACATCGCCCAGGTCAGGCTGTGCCGGCCAGGACTTCCACTGCACCTGAAGCTCGGTGGCGGCCCGTTCGGCTTGGTCCTCGCGTTCAGCGACGACGCCGACGAAATCCCGGATCACGACCACGGCACGCACGCCGGGGATGTGGGCGATCGATGCCTCGTCGACTGCCAGCAGGGTGTTGCCGATGAAGTCCCCGTGGTCGGCGCCTGCGTAAGGCGGACGCACCACGCGTCCGTGCAGCATGCCGGGCACGCGCATGTCGTGAACAAAGACAAGTTCGCCGCTGGCCTTGGCCGGTATGTCGACGCGGGGCACCGATTGACCGACCACGCGGTAGTCGGATGACGGCTTGAGCGAAGCCGTATTGTCCAGTCGCAGTTCGAAGTGCTCACCGCGCAGCAATTCGGCGTAGCTGATGGTTGGCTGCGCGCCGACATCGTCGCGTCGGTCGCGCACTCGGCCCGCGTCGACGCACAGGAGGTCGGCACTCACGCCAAGCACTGCAGCTGCGCGTGCGACCAGGAACGCCCGGGCCTGCGCGGCCGCCTGACGCAGTGGCACTGCGTGAATCTGGATCGACGCGCTGGCGATCGTAGACCCCTGGTTCGGCGCGCGCGCGGTGTCGCCCAGGACCACTTCTACCTGCTGCAGCGTCACGTCGAGCTCTTCGGCGACGATCTGCGCCAGTGCGGTGCGGATTCCGGTACCCAGGTCGACATGGCCGTTGAGGGCGATGACTTGTCCGTCGTCCCACACCGAGAGCAGGATCTCCGCCCCCTCAGCTGGGTTGCCTGCCACCGTTGGCGGTTGGCCGGCGGCGGGTGGCGATGCGGGTGGCGGATCGCGCGTCACCAGCAGCACGCCGATGGCGCGCATGAAATCGCTCCGGGTGCGCAAGGTATTGATGCGGCTCACTGGACTACCCTTCGTGCTGCGCACTGCGGGACTATTCGCCTTGGGGCGGCCCGGCGGCTCATGCGTTGCGCGGTGAAGCTGTGTCGGCTGCAGCCAGCAGATCGGCGGCGCGCAGCGCGGCACGGACGATCTCGACATGGGTGCCGCAGCGGCACAGGTTGCCTGACAGGGCCTGCACCACCTGCGCCTCGGTCGGTCGCGGCGTCTCGGCCAGTAGCGCGGCGGTCATCATGATCATTCCGTTCAGGCAGTAACCGCACTGCGCAGCCTGTTCGTCGATGAAGGCCTGCTGCACAGGGTGGGGATGTGCCCGGTCTCCCAGGCCTTCAAGTGTCGTGATGGCCCGCCCGGCGACGCCCGCCGCGGGAATGACGCAAGCGCGGGCCGCTACGCCGTCGACCAGTACCGTACAGCTCCCGCACTGTCCCAGTCCGCATCCGTATTTGGGGCCGTTCAGCGCCAGGTCGTTGCGCAGCACGCAGAGCAATGAAGTCCCCGCCGGCAGCGCCAGACAGTGCGGTGTGCCGTTGACGACCAGAGTGATGGGATGGGGGACTGAATAGGTCGACATGGCTGCGCGCGAGGGACAACAAGCGCGTGTCGAAAAGGCTCAGGCGGCGCCGTCGATGCCGCTGATCCTGCGCAGCAGGGTGACCAGCGTCGAGCGCTCGCTTTTGGACAGCGTGCCAAAGGTCAACTCCGAGATCTGCTCGGCGACGGGGACGATCTGCTCGACCAGCATTCGGCCTGTCGGTGTCAGAGTCATGACCATGTGGCGCGTGTCGCCGGGTTCGTGGGCGACGTCCAGGAGCTCGCGCCATTTCAGTCGCTCTATGATGCCGCGCACGGTCGGCTCATCGAGCGCTGTCGCAGACACAAGGTCGCGCACCTCGCAGGCGGACTTGTCGCGCACAGCGCACAGCACGACGAATTGCGCGGCCGTCAGTTGCGCATCGACGATGGTTTCCCTGAAGATCGACGTATGGCGCTGATAGGCGCGCCGCAGCAGGTGGCCGATCTGCTCGGAGAACTGGTACTCGCTCGGGGTTTGATTGGGCATGGTCAGGTCCGGTGAATGGATAACAGGCGTGTTGGCTCGCCCTTGCATGGTGCCACTGATTGCGCCACGCCGCGAGTCCGTCGCAGCGCAGTCAGACGCTCAGGTAGGCGCGCCGAACCTCCTCGTTGGCGGCGAGTTGCGCCATCGTGCCCTGGAAGTGGATCTGGCCCTTCTCGAGCACGTAGACACGATCGGACACGAGCTGCGCGAAGTGGATGTTCTGTTCTGACAGCAAGATGCTCACGCCCTGCGCCTTGAGCGCGAGGATCATGTGCACCATCTGCTCGACGATGACCGGAGCCACACCCTCGGAGGGCTCGTCGAGCAGCACGAGATAGGGATTCCCCATCAGTGTGCGCGCCACGGTAAGCATCTGTTGTTCGCCTCCGCTCATGCTGCCGCCAGGGCGTTGCGGCATCTCGCCAAGATTGGGGAAAAGTTCGAAGAGTTGTTCGCGCGTCCATACCGGTGCCGCACTGCCGTCGGGCCAATGGCGGGCCGACTGCCGACCCACCTCGAGATTCTCCAGCACCGTCAGGTCACTGAAAATTCGACGGTCCTCGGGAACATAGCCCAGCCCATGCGAGGCAACGTCGTGCGGGTCGCTGTTCGAGATGTCGCGGCCCATGAAGCTGATCGATCCCTTGCGCTTGTCAAGCATGCCCATCAGGGCCTTCAATGTTGTCGATTTTCCAGCGCCATTGCGCCCCATCAGCGCGACCACCTCTCCCCGGCTTACTTGCAGATCTACGCCGAACAGGATTTGCGCGGCGCCGTACCATGCCGCCAGGCCACGCACGTCGAGCAACACCTGATCGGAATAGCTGGCCGTATCGTCAGGCGCGCCACCCTGCGTGCTGCGCACAGCGGCATTTTCGTTGGGATCAGCCGGACGGTTCATGGGCTCACTTCCCTGCTGGTGGTCTTCTTCTCGAAAGTTTTCCCGGAGCCAAAATAGACCTCCTGGACCTTGGGATGGTCGCGGACTTCGTCTGGCTTGCCTTCGGCAATCAGTTGCCCGCGGGCCAGCACGATCATGCGGTCGGCATAGGCGAACACCACATCCATGCTGTGTTCGGTGAACAGCACGCCGATACCGCGATCGACGACCAATTGCTTGGTCAGCGCCATCAGGTCATTGCGCTCCCTGGGAGCCATACCGGCAGTGGGCTCGTCCATCAACAACAACTTGGGCGCGTTGGCCATGGCGATAGCCAGCTCGACACGCTTGACGTCGCCGTAAGCCAGCACGCTGCAGGGCCGGTCGGCCTGCGCTGCCATTCCGACCTGCTTGAGCAGCTCGATGGCCTGTGTCCGTTTGTGCGCGGCTGCCGGGCGCCACATCGCATACAGCTTGCGGTCCGCGGAGATGAGCGCCATCTGCACGTTCTCGACCACTGTCAGCGACTCGAACGTGGCAGCAATCTGAAACGTGCGTCCCACGCCCAGGCGCCAGATGTCGCGCGGCCGCAGGCCCACGAGTTCGGTGCCACCCAGCCGGATCGATCCGGCGTCCGCGCGCAACTGCCCGTTGACCATATTGAAAGTTGTGGACTTGCCGGCGCCATTGGGTCCAATCAGAGCCAGTAGTTCGCCCGCCTCGAGCTTGAAGTTGATGCCGTCGACGGCCTTGTTGCCCCCAAAGGACTTGCCCAGACCCGTGACCGTGAGCAAGCTCATTGCCGGCCCTCCTTCGCATTCCGGTTGTCGCTAAAGATCTGGCGCACAAAACCAGCGATGCCCTGCGGAAACAGCAGCACCAGGATCAGGATGATGGCGCCCACCATGGCGCGCCAATACTCGGTGTTGCGAGCCACGGTGTCATTGAGCCAGGTAAAGCTGAAGGCGCCGACGGCGCCGCCCACCAGCGTCTGGACTCCGCCGAGCAGCACCATCACCAGGCCGTCGATCGACTTGCTGACATGCAGGCTTTCTGGCGAAATACTGCCCTTGGAGAAGGCAAACAGCGCGCCGGCCAGGCCGGCAAAAGCGCCGGCGATGACAAAGGCGATCCATTGAACGCGCTTCACATCGATTCCGATGGCGTCGGCTCGCAGCGGCGAATCACGCCCGGCGCGCATGGCATAGCCAAAAGGCGAATACAGGGCGCGCCGCAGCAACAGAGCGGACGCAATCACCAGTGCCAGCGTCAGGTAGTAGTAGGAAGTTTTGTCCGACAACCACGCCGACGGCCAGATACCGATGAGGCCGTTGCTGCCGCCCGTAACGTTGTCCCACTGATAGACGATGGCCCAGGCGATCTGAGCGAAGGCCAGCGTCAGCATGGCCAGGTAGACGCCGGACAGTCGCACGCTGAACCAGCCGACGATGACGGCGCCAATCGCGGCCACCAACGGTGCCATGACAAGCGCCACTTCCATCGGCAGCGACAGCGAGCGGAGCAGCAGCGCTGCGCCATACGCGCCGAGGCCGAAGTACGCGGCATGGCCGAACGAGTGCATGCCGGCCGGGCCCATGATGAAGTGCAGGCTGGTCGCAAACAGCGCGGCGATGAGCAGGTCGATGAACAGCACCGTGATGTAGGGCGAAGCGGCGGTCATCTGGGGCAACAACACCAGTGCCAGCAGGACGACCGCAGCGGCTGCCTTGAACAGTGTGTCGGCCGGGCGCAGCGGCGCCTCGACCGGGCCGGCGTGTCGGCTCGGCACCTGTGGGCGACCCATGAGTCCCCATGGTCGCACGACCAGCACGACGGCCATCACGACGAATTCGACCACGAGCGTGAGCTTGGAGAAGGAAATCGCAATGCCCATCACATCGACCAGTCCGAGCCAGATGCAGATGGCCTTCAACTCGGCGATCAGCAGCGCTGCCACGAAGGCGCCGGGAATCGAGCCCATGCCTCCGACGACCACGACGACAAAGGCGGCACCGATGATGTGCAGGTCGAGGTCAAGGTTGGCCGGTTCGCGCGGTAGCTGCAATGCACCACCGAGGCCCGCAAGCATCGCACCGAGCGCGAACACGGACGTGAACAGCCAGGCCTGGTTGACGCCCAATGCACCCACCATCTCGCGATCCTGGGTGGCCGCGCGCACCAGCGTGCCCCAGCGGGTACGGGTCAGCAGCAGCCACAACAGGGCCAGCACGACCGGGCCGACGACGATCAAAAGCAGGTCATAGGTGGGGAACTGGCGTCCGAGGATCAACACCGCGCCCGACAAGCCCGGTGCGCGCGGCCCGAGCAGTTCCTCGGGGCCCCACAACCAGAGCACGGCATCCTTGAAGACGAGCACAAGTGCAAACGTGGCCAGTAGCTGGAATAGTTCAGGCGCGCGGTAGATGCGCCGCAGCAGCACGATCTCGACCAGCGCGCCCAGCACGCCGACCGCTATCGCCGCCAGCAGCAGCGCAGGCCAGAAGCCGATCCCGGCGCCCAGCATGTCCACCAGCGAATAGGCGACATAGATGCCCACCATGTAGAAGGAGCCATGGGCGAAGTTGACGATGCGTGTGACGCCGAATATCAGCGACAGCCCCGCCGCCACCATAAACAGCGAAGATGCGCCGGCCAGACCGTTGAGGAGTTGGCCGACAAAACTTGATAGGTTCATAAGTGGTTCATGACCGGTCCACGGCGAGGGCGGGATCGTTCCCGCCGTCTCGGCGCGAGCGTGGCTTCATGTCGGGCCGCTTACGCCTGCGCGCCTGCGACCCGCGTGTTCAATGGAGCTGCGAATCAATCGGCGGGCCGCAGCTTCTTCACTTCTTCGGCCGAAGGCATCACCTTGGCACCGTCAATGTAGCTGTAGTCCACCATCATGCCTTTGCCGCCTTCGTTCTTGGTACGCCCGACGAAGGCGCCCATGGTCGACTGGTGGTCCTCGGCGCGATAGGTGATCTTCCCGAACGGCGTGTCGACCTGCAGGCCTTTGAAGGCGGCGATCAGTTTTTCGGTCTCGGCTGATTGGGCCTTCTTCATGCCTGCTGCAAGCGATTTGATGGCGCTGTACCCGACCACCGAGCCCAGGCGCGGATAGTCCTTGAACTTGGCCTGGTAGGCGCTCAAAAAGGCCTTGTGCTCGGGGGTCTGTATTCCGTTCCATGGGTAACCGGTTACCAGCCAACCGCTCGGAGCCTCGTCTTTCAGCGGGTCGAGGTACTCGGGTTCACCGGTCAGCAGGCTGACCACCTCGCGACCCTTGAACAGGCCGCGCGTATTGCCTTCACGCACAAACTTCGACAGGTCGGCGCCAAACAGAACGTTGAAGATTGCGTCAGGTTTGGCGTCGGCCAGCGCCTGGACCACGCTGCCGGAGTCGACCTTGCCCAGTGGTGGCGCCTGCTCGGCGACGAACTCCACACCGGGTTGCGCCGCCGTCATCAGCGTCTTGAATGTGGCCACGGCGGACTGCCCGTATTCGTAGTTGGGATAAACCACGGCCCAGCGCTTCTTCTTCATTGCCGCTGCCTGCGGAACCAGCATCGCCACCTACATATAGGTCGATGGGCGCAGACGGAAGGTGTAGCGGTTGCCACTTTGCCAGACGATCTTGTCGGTCAGCGGTTCGCCAGCCAGAAAGAAGATCTTCTTCTGCTTTGCGAAGTCGGTCAATGCCAGTCCGATGTGGGACAGGAAGGTACCGGTCAGCACATCGACCTGCTCGCGCGACACCAACTCCTCGGCCACACGCACGGCATCGCCAGGGTTGCCATTGTCATCGCGCGTGATCAGTTCGAGCTTCTTTCCGTTCACGCCGCCGGCGGCGTTGATCTCGTCGACAGCCTGCTCCATGCCCTTCTTGTAGGGCTCGAGGAAGGCAGGGAAGGCCTTATAGCTATTGACTTCGCCGATCTTGATCACGCCCTGCGCCTGGGCCGGGAGGCTGGCCATGGCGATGCTTGCACCGGCAATCACCGCGGCTGCCGCTTGCTTGAACTGTCTATGGAATGTCATTGTCGTCTCCAGTTGATGATGATTACGTGTGGGAAAGGTGAGGGAGCCGGGACGCTAACGCAGACCGTCTTCGCCCTTGATGTCGGCAACCTGCAGGCCGCCGATGCGGGGCAGCGGGCGACCGCTGTCGGTGACCACGATGGCCACGACGATCTCGTTGGCGCGCGGTGCGTCGCCGATGCGCGCTTCCATCGCGTCGAAATGGCTGCGCACATACGCGGCATCCTTGTGCCCGAGCGGAACGTCGATCGTCGTGCCCAATCCGCCACGCTTCTTGCTCGACGGAACCAGTGCCGCGCCTTTTTCGACTTCGGCGCGCAAGGGGGCCCCCATCTTCGGGTGCAGGATCGCGGCAGCGTGCTCAAGTTCGCCGGCCTCGCCGACGATCGCCGCCTTGCCATAACTTTGCGCCTGGCCGGGCTCTATGCCGAGCGCCTGTACACACTTGCCGCCCAGCAGGGCGCCGAGTTCCTCGCCGATGGCCACCAATTCATCGAGCTGTTCGACGAAGCGCCCGGCGTAAGGGTTGTCGATGACGGCCATGGCGAGCGCGCGACGCGTGGGCGGAACCACCGGACGGTTCATCTCGATGTGGATTTCATCGACCTGCACGACGATTTTGCGAATCTTGGCGGACATGGGTACTCCTGGTTGCCTGTGTAGGTGTCTTTCGGCGGCGCGCGCCTCAGCGCAAGCCGTCCCATTTGGCGATGTCAGCCGCCTTGAGCCCACCGACACGGGCGTGTATGCGCGCCCCCGTGCCCATGGCCAGAACGAAGACCAGTTCATCGGCCGCCGGCGCGCCGGGAACGCGAACTTCGATGGCGTCGAAGTGGCTGCGAACGTAGGCGGCGTTGATATGCGTCATCGGCACGTCGAGCGAGGTGCCCGGTCCGCCCACCTTCTTGGTCGACGGCACGATGGATAGACCATTGCCGGGTTGGCCCGACTTGTCTTCTCCCTGGCCTTTCATATAGGCGGCGCGGTCGCCCTTCCATCCCAGCAACTCACGCATGGCGTAGCCACCGGGCACGTGCCAAAGCGCGCCATGCTCGAGTTCGCCCGCGCTGCCGATGATTGCGCCCTTGCCGTAGCTTTCGATCCGCTCCACCGGAACGTCCATCGCCGCGCGCAACCGGTGTGCCATCGTGCTGCCCAGCGGGTTGAGCGCCTCCATCATCGGCAGGATGTCGGCGACGTAGCGGCCCGCGAACGGATTGGTCAGAACGACGCCAATGCTGCCCCGGCGCAGCGGCACGGCAGCGACCGGGCCGAACTCGTGGTGAACGTCTTCTACGTGGGTGAAAATGCGGCGTATCTCGATCAGGCGGCGTATCTCTATCATGCGTGGTTTCCGGTGGAGGTGGATCAGGCTGCCGACAGCGCGTCGTTGTGGTGATGGCCTGGTAGCTGCGCCGCCGCCGCGTCGGTTGTCAACGCCTGCCCCTGGCACACGAGGATAGCGGACCATATCAGGCCAGCGGCGCGCAACTCTTGTGCCCGCCGCAGCCCGCACAGCAAGGCCTGGCGCACCACCCGGCTGGGCAGGCGCGCAACGTCGACAGTGACCGCGATTGCGCCGAGGTCGCTGTCGTCCCTCAGTTCCCTGGCCGGGCGCCGTACGATGCCCGGGTGTTCCACCGCCACCGCATTGCCGATCACGGTGGCTGCTGCGTCGGCCTCGGCGGCGCTGCGGGCGAGAACCGTCACGGTGTCGGCGATGCCGAGCGAGAAGCTTCGACCACGCCAGCCGCTGCTGGCAAGGCCCCGCACCGGGAGCGCCCAGCCCACATCGAAGTGTCCGTCGAGGTCGAGCCCGTCCACCACTTGGCGCGCGTCCAGCCGGGCCAGGTCGGCATACAGGCCCACGCGCACGGACTGACCGGGCGCAAGGTGCAGCGCGATATCGCCGCCGTTGTTGACCCAGGCGCGCGCGATTCCAGGGCGCTGGTAGTGCTCGATCAACTCCTGCGCAACTGCCCCTGCCACGCTGGCCATCGCGGTGATGAATCCGGCTCGATAGGGACGGCAGGCCGCCCACATGCGCTGCGCCACGCGGCCATGCAAGGGGCAGGGTCCGCGCAGCGGCTGGCGCAGGATCGGCAGTTCGGCCAC
>Ga0335396_10001308_pt1 | contig 32194 bp, 39 predicted proteins | sample FRY02_FD_205743 | JGI IMG/M metagenome (GOLD analysis project Ga0335396, IMG submission 205743) | Freshwater microbial communities from Lake Fryxell liftoff mats and glacier meltwater in Antarctica - FRY-02 (spades assembly) (version 2) | ecosystem: Environmental > Aquatic > Freshwater > Ice >... | reverse complement strand
CTAAAGCATTGCTGTAGCGACCTTTTGGAAATCATTATTTCCTATAATGCTTCACACGTCATTCAACCACCAATTTACTTGAAAACACCTTTCCATCCTTGGTAGTAGCTATGAGGGTGTATAATCCCGCGGGTATGGATTCAATATTCAAAGTTCCAGATTCAAAATTCTCAGAACTTGAAACCCGAAACTCGGAATGAAGTACTTCCTTTCCAGTAATGTCAATGATGCTAAACGCAGCCCAGCCTGCACTGCCCCCGACCCCTGAAGGGGCGACCACACGCACAAAGTCGCTTGCCGGATTAGGATACAATCTAAGTGGGCCACTGAGCGGAGCCGAAGTGTCCCACAGCCCATCAGGCAGCTCACAGCCTTGCCACTCCAGATCCCCGCAGTCATCTACCTTGAAAAGCCAGCCACGGGGTAGGGTGCTTCCCGTATTCCAGTCGCTGTATTGACCTGCTACCACATAGCCACCGTCTGAAGTTTGTTCTACGTCAAATGCTTCGCTCATGTGACCATCACCATATTCATAAGCATAATAGTTGAACCATTCTTGGTTCCCAAGCGAGTCCAGTTTCAAGAGAAATGCTTTGAACTCATTCTGACCTGCCAGATAATCTACTATATCAGTCCCAAGAATTAAAACACCTCCATCTTGCGTAGCTAGAATTTTATTCATGTAAGCATTATCCAATTCTTCATGGATGAAATATTCTTGATTCCAAACGAATTCCTCATTAATGATGTCAAGTTGTCGGACTCTTATTTTCATAAAGTATGAGATTGGAGATGGACCTGCTTGAGCATACCTGATTCCTGTAGCAACCATCAGATTACCATTCGTTGTTATACATTCATAATAGGGTAAGGATCCTATGTCTACATCATCATCGATGTATTCCCATACTGGTTCTCCGTTGCCATTGCATTTGGTTATCGTGCCTGTCACAGGATTCCCTCCTCCTCTTCTCGATCCCCCACAACGATGAATCCCTGATATTCTATCACATCAAAATTCCTGATCATATTCCCATTGGCTGGCTGCAGTACCTGGCTCCAAAGCAATTCTCCATCATAATCTATCTTAGTGAGCATAGTGCCTAATTGATTAGCCGTACCATCCCATTCCCCTGCAATCACTATCCCGTCTTCTACATCTATGTTGCGCTTGAAATAGGTCTAGGGACTCTAGTGGTCATAGCGCTTGGTCCATATTGTATCAAGGTTCAAGTCTATTTTGCCAGCGTATCCACTCACTATACTGTCAGCTCCTCCACAGGTAAAATAAAAGAATTGATTTTCTTGGTCTATTTTGAAAGAATTTGTTATTTCAAAATATGTCGTGTTAAAAGGCAATAGATACTCTTGCGATTGAAAACGCTCACCTTCAAACGACCATTTTGTCAATTGAAGCCTTATTCCATTTTCAAAATCACCTTGACCTCCATACGTGTAAATTGTATCTGCAACTACTTCGATATTAAAGAAGGTGTCAGAAAGGCTATCTTGAACAACTCCTGTGATAACATTGAAATAGGTATACTGAGCTGTTGTTGACAGATTAGATACCAACAGTAGGAAAACCAATAGAGTTCTCATTACTTGACTATTTCGAAATTCCTGAATAAAGTCTTCTCACCAGATAATTCTATGGCCACTATATAATTACCTGAACTCAGTCCCTTCAATTCTATGAATATGTCATGTGAGTTAAAGAAGGTCCTTTCTTTGACCATTCTACCTTTACTATCAAGGATAATTAACACTCCAGAGCTTGGAGAACCCTCAATAAAATGAATAATTAAATGGTCACTTGTTGGATTAGGAAACAAAGTCAGATTCAAAGCTGAATTACTCTCAGGGTATTTCCTGCTTCTGGCCATGGACTTAGGAGCCATATCAGGATGCACCAATACTTCAGGGAAATCGGCCCTTTCATAGATAGTCAATATACTCTTGGCCATGCCTGCGGCACGGGTGCTGTGCTTGAATACAATAGTCAAGAGTTCCTGTTCTTGCTGATTGTTCAAGGTGTTTCCGCTGCCTTCGATATCCAATAGGATCTGATAACAAACCAGATAGTCAGCATATTCCTGGTCTTTCCTTAGGTCCAGATCGAAATCATCCTCGATAGAAGAAAGCAGATTCTGAGCGGCATCGATGAAATACTCATCTTCATTCAACACGGAAGCGCCATCAGTCCTTAGGCGCCTAGGATACATCTGGAAGGAATTGGCGATGGTTCCTCCGGGGAATCTGAAATGCTCCATGCCCATATAAGCAACTGCTTCTCTGAAGGCCGGCACCCCGAAATTCATGGTGTTCACCAGTGGGCTATTGCTGCCGGGATAGGCGATCTTCCCATTCACCCCGAAACCTGGAAGCGTAATCGCGGCCGCCTCCACTACGTCATGCTATAGGTACCTATTCAGGAGCTTGACAGGTGACCGTCTGAAGGAATGATTGATATTCTGCTTGGAAATTTTCATTGTCGTTTGATTTATATACTTGAGCATCAAGCGATGAGAACGATAACAGGATGAGGATGAGGAGCTGGGTGCTGGGTTTTCATAAGAGGAGGGGAATTATTCTTATAAAAATATAGAATTCCAATGAGGATGGGAAATCCAACATGTCGCTCGTGATTGCAGAGTTTTAAGCTCACAAACACGTATCTTGATTAAGGCCTACTCCTTCAGAATCTCACCCTCCCTTCTTCACTAAAGCAGAGGCGTATTCCCTATTCATCCTAGCGATATTCTCCAAGGAGATGCCTTTAGGACATTCTACTTCGCATGCGCCTGTATTCGTGCAATTCCCAAAGCCTTCGAGATCCATCTGATGTACCATGTTCAGTACACGGTCTTCAGCTTCTACTTGTCCCTGCGGCAAGAGCGCAAGTTGAGAGACTTTGGCTGAGACAAAGAGCATGGCTGAGGCGTTCTTACATGAAGCCACACAGGCTCCACAGCCTATGCAGGTAGCTGCATCGAAAGCGTTATCAGCATCATCTTTATTGACAGGAATCGCATTGGCATCCAAGGTGTTCCCTGAAGTATTCACAGAGATGAATCCACCTGCTTGCATGATACGGTCAAAGGAAGTACGATCTACCACCAAGTCCTTGATTACTGGAAAAGCCTTCGCTCTCCATGGCTCTATATGAATAGTGTCTCCGTTCTTGAACTTACGCATGTGAAGCTGGCAGGTGGTTATACCACGATCAGGTCCATGAGCTTGTCCATCAATGAACATAGAGCAAGATCCGCAGATTCCTTCCCTGCAATCATGATCGAAGGCCACGGGATCCGTTCCTTCCATGATGAGTTGTTCGTTCAAGACATCCATCATCTCCAGAAAAGATGAATCAGGAGAGATATCCTTGACCTTGTAGGTCTCCATACGTCCTGGATCCTTAGGCCCATTCTGCCTCCAAACTTTCAATGTGAGATCTAAGTGGTTTTCCATTTTTTTGAGTTTTCTAGGCACTAGCTCCTAGGCAATAGTTTTTTCTTTCTGAACTGAAAAGATAAAGGCATTGAGCATTTTACTCTCTTGGACGATTAAATCCGAAAGTGTGGATAGTACCGTTTCATTTATCATTTCTAATTCTTTAGCAATCAGTACCTGGGTTTCTAGTTCATAGAGCGAGCCCAGTGAGTATCTGAGAAATTGTACATAGTTTTTTGTGGAATTTCTTCCATATCCTTCAGCAATATTTGAAGGGATAGAGACGGCACTTCGTTTAATCTGTTGCTGTAATCCAAAGACTTCATTGTTGGGCAAATTTTCGCAGCGCAGATAACTTTCCTTCACTATCTGAATTCCTTTTTGCCAAATCAGCAAATCCTTATATGATTTGATACTTCCCATTAATCTCTTGCCTCGAAAAACTATTGCCTAATGCCTATTCCCTATCTCACTAGTAACTAATGCCTAGGAGCTAATGCCTAGCTCACTTATAAGATCTTTGCTTCAACTCCACCGCTTCGAATTTCAATTCCTCTTTGTTCAATTTCGCTGATGTAGGATCTCCGTTCCATTCCCATGCTGAGACGAAGGTGAAATTCTCATCATCTCGCAATGCTTCCCCTTCAGGTGTCTGATGCTCCTCTCTGAAATGTCCTCCGCATGATTCTTCTCTCTGCAAAGCATCCTTGGCCATAAGTTCTCCCAGCTCCAGGAAGTCAGCTACACGGCCTGCTTTCTCCAGTTCTTGATTGAATGAATCAGGGGTTCCAGGGACTCTGACATTCTTCCAGAATTCCTCGCGCAATGCTTGGATCTCTGTGATTGCCTTGTTCAATCCTTCCTTATTCCTAGCCATTCCTACATGATCCCACATAATCTTTCCGAGTGCTTTATGGAAGTGGTCTACGGTCTTGGAGCCGTTGATAGAACAGAGTTTGTTCAAACGATCTTTCACTTCGGCCTCGGCTTCCATGAATTCAGGGCTGTTCTCGTCTATATGGCCTGTTCTGATCTCTTTGGCCAATGAATCCCCGATGGTATAAGGCAATACGAAGTATCCGTCAGCTAATCCTTGCATGAGTGCTGATGCTCCCAGACGGTTCGCTCCATGATCAGAGAAATTCGATTCACCGGCTGCATAGCATCCTGGTACGGTGGTCATGAGGTTATAATCAACCCAGAGTCCGCCCATGGTATAATGTACCGCGGGATAGATCATCATAGGCATCTTGTATGGATTATGATCGGTGATCTTCTCATACATCTGGAAGAGGTTCCCGTATTTATCTGCGATTACCTTCTCTCCTAATTCCTTAATCTTCTCTTCTGAAGGGTTCTCTATGTGATGCAGGGTCGCCTGTTCAGCACCATAGCGCATGATGGCCGCAGCGAAATCAAGATAGACAGCTTCTCCCGTCTTATTCACTCCAAATCCTGCATCGCAGCGCTCCTTGGCTGCTCTGGAGGCAACGTCCCTAGGCACCAAGTTCCCGAAGGATGGATACCTGCGCTCCAAGTAATAATCTCTTTCTTCCTCACTCAGATCCATGGCTGTCTTACGCCCTTCACGGATCGCTTTCACATCTTCCAGATTCTTAGGGACCCAGATTCTTCCATCATTTCTGAGGGATTCTGACATCAATGTGAGCTTGGACTGATGATCCCCTGAGCGCGGAATACAGGTAGGGTGAATCTGCGTGAAACAGGGATTTGCCATGAAAGCTCCCTTACGGTGTGCTTTCCATGCTGCGGTCACATTAGAACCCATGGCATTGGTAGAAAGGAAGAAAACGTTTCCATATCCGCCTGTGGCCAGCACTACGGCATGAGCACTGTGGCGTTCTATCTCTCCTGTGATGAGGTTACGCGCAATGATTCCACGGGCTTCGCCATTGACCTTGACCAGATCGAGCATTTCATGGCGGTTATACATCTTGATGGCTCCTTTGCCTATCTGACGGCTCATGGCCGAATATGCTCCGAGTAACAACTGCTGACCTGTCTGACCTTTGGCATAAAAAGTTCTAGAGACCAATACTCCTCCGAAGGAACGGTTATCCAACTGACCACCATAATCCCTAGCAAATGGAACCCCTTGGGCCACACATTGATCGATGATATTCGCTGATACTTCAGATAAGCGATGCACATTGCTCTCGCGGCTGCGATAATCGCCACCCTTGATGGTGTCATAGAATAAGCGATAGACCGAGTCCCCGTCATTCTGGTAGTTCTTTGCGGCATTGATCCCTCCCTGAGCAGCTATGGAATGCGCTCTTCTCGGTGAATCCTGGAAACAGAAGGCCTTTACCTTATATCCCATCTCAGCCAAAGAAGCCGCTGCTGCGCCACCGGCCAAGCCTGTCCCGACTACAATAACGTCTATGTGACGTTTGTTGGCGGGATTGACCACATTGATCGAGTTCTTATGGTCGGTCCATTTATCCTTGAGCAGACCTGCAGGTGACTTAGATTCCAATGCCATGATGATCGATTAATGAGCTTGGTTGAAATAATGGAACAATGCGATGAAGATGAATCCCAGCGGGATAAGCACTGAGTAAGCCGTGCCCAGTTTCCCGATTGCGGGTGTATATCTGTTCCTAAAGCCAACAGACTGGAAAGCCGATTGGAAACCGTGATTCAAGTGAAGACCTAGGAACACGAAGGCCAAGCAATACAAAATCACTCTCCAGACATCTGTGAACTTATGCTGTAACTCCCCGAAGTAGCGCGTAGGATCCTCCGGATTTACACTGATGTATTTATAGTCGATCTCTGGCAACCAGAAATCATAGAAATGCAATCCTATGAAAAGTAGAATAGCTAATCCTGAAATGATCATGTTCCTAGATACCCAGCTTGAATTAGTTTCTCCCTTAAACATGGCATACTGCACATCTCTGGAAGCGCGATTCTTCAATTCCAAGATGAATCCCATCACGAAGTGGAAGACCACAGCGAAGATCAGCACGGGCTGAAGGAGGAATTGCACCAAGAAATTAACCCCCATGAAATGGGAGGTTTCATTAAAAAGGTCAGCGCTGAATACTGACATCATATTGATGGTCAGGTGCTGAAGCAGAAAGAAAAGCAGGAAGAAGGCAGAGAGTGCCATGGCCAATTTTCTTGCAATAGATGATTTCATGGTTCGGGTTTCCAGGTTCGTAGGCAAATGTAGCAGCCTGAGCTACATAAACAAGATTGTATACGCAGGACTTTCGCTGTTCCCTTGTTGAATTCACGCTAGAGCGGGATCATTACCTTTGGCTTCCTTATTCAGAGAAAGCATGAAATACCACAGGATTGATAAAAGCCTTTACATTGATAATCGCAAGCGTTTCGCAGCTAAAATGGAGCCTGGTTCCCTAGCGGTGTTTAACAGCAATGACATCATCACCAGCAGCGCTGACAGCAGCCGGACCTTCAACCAACACAGGGATATCCTGCACTTAAGCGGTGTGGATCAGGAAGAGAGTATCCTAGTTCTCTTCCCAGATGCTAAAAACCCCGCCCACCGTGAGATGCTTTTCTTGAAGGAAACCAGCGACCTGATAGCGATATGGGAAGGAGAGAAATTGGATAAAGACCAGGCCTTCGAAACTTCAGGGATTAAGACGGTTTATTGGTTGACCATGTTTGACTCCATCTTTAAGACGGTCATGTCAGAGGCTAAAGCCGTTTATTTGAATACCAATGAACACCTCAGAGCCAATACCGAAGCGCAGACCCGTGAGGATAGATTCATCCTCAGTTGCAAGGCTAAGTTCCCCGCGCATACCTATCTGCGCAGCGCTCCCATCATGCATGATGTACGCTCAGTGAAGCATAGCATAGAGATAGAGCTTATGCAAGCTGCCTGCAACATCACTAAGAAGGGCGTAGACAGAATTCTGAAATTCATCAAACCCGGAGTGATGGAGTTCAACATTGAAGCCGAGCTGATGCATGAGTTTTTGAATAACAGAAGCCAGGGATTTGCTTATACGCCCATCATCGCTTCAGGACCTTCAGCCTGTGTGCTGCATTATATTGAGAATAACAAGCGCTGCGAAGAAGGCCATGTGATTCTGATGGATTTCGGGGCTGAGTATGCTAATTACGCATCAGACCTAACTCGTTGCGTACCCATAAGCGGAAAGTTCAGTACAAGACAGAAGGATGTTTATAACGCTGTTCTGCGTGTGAAGAATGCGGCAACGGCTTTATTGGTTCCTGGAACTCTGTTGAACGAGTATCATAAGGAAGTAGGCAAGTTGATGGAGAAGGAATTGCTGGATCTGGGATTGATCAGCAAACATGATGTGGAGAAGCAGGACGCTGCATGGCCAGCTTATAAGAAGTACTTCATGCACGGCACCTCCCATTATATAGGACTGGATACGCATGATGTAGGATCATGGGTGGAGCCTATCCAAGCGAATATGGCATTCACGGTAGAACCAGGAATTTATATCCCTGAAGAAGGATTGGGAATACGTCTAGAGGATGACCTGATCGTTCAGGCCAAAGGGGCGCCATTCAATCTAATGAAGGACATCGCCATAGAGGCAGACCACATAGAAGAGTTGATGAATTCCTAAGCAGCCAAGGATATCCTCTGGCTGATTACGCGATCACCATCTACGATGAGCATCACGTATTTCTTAGCGGTGAGTCCGGCCATTTCCAAGATGGTCTCTTTGCAAGAGATCAGTCCGGTCCTGAGGACCCTGCCATTCATGTCACAGAGGTCGTATAATGTACGCTCTGTTTTGGGGTCATAGTGGATGGTCATTTGATTGGCATCCACGTCAATATTTACTTTCAAGTCCATAGCTGTATTCAACATCTCAGTAATCTATAAAGAAGGTGTGTTGGATAGTATTAAACGTTAAGATAGAGAAGGGGTTACTATGCTGTCATGTTTATTGGACGAAAGCATATTCTGATCCGATGAATGGGGGATTTTTAGGGGATGGAAATTTTAGAGTAAGACAGGAATCCGTGTCTTTTCTAGAAAGAAGACTATGCTAGTCCGCAATCGTACACAGCGTAAATAGGTTACGGAGTCAGGTATTTGATTAGCAGTCAAATACAAGAATAATGAGATTATTTGAATTTGCAGAGCTATTTCCAGATGAGCACAGTTGCAAAATGGACATGAAAGAAAAGCGAGAACGGGTTGGAATGGCATGCAAGCGATGCAATTCTACTGACCTGAGATGGCATCAGCCGAAGTACCAATGGCACTGCAGAGACTGTTCTTTCAGAACTACTTTACGAAGCGGAACGGGAATGCAGAGCAGCAATGTACCTGTACACATTTGGTATCAATGTATGGCACTTATGTCAGCTACTAAAAAGCCAATTTCTGCTCATGAGATGCAGCGGAATCTTGCTATGAAAAGATACGAACCCGTCTGGGCTATGATGCATAAAATTCGCTCATCTATGGGCCAGCGTGATGAACGATACAGCTTGAAAGGTATTGTGGAATTCGATGAGGCTCACTTCAAAAAGCACGTCTCAAAAGGGGTCCGATTAAAAAAATGAATAGGTAGTCAACAGCATCAAAATGTGGCTGTTATGGCCGAATCGACACCGTTGGAAGACCCTGTCAGTGGTAAGAAGAGTTCGCAGTGTAGATATTTCAAGATGACTGTCTTACCAAGTCAGAATTCCGCAGCAATAAACGATTGTATCGAAGAGTCCTTGGATGAGAAGACCATCGTACTTAGTGATACGTCCAACCGATACTTGGACATCGACAAATACGTTGAAGGACATGTCACTTGTTATTCAGATAAGGAGACAACCAATACAACTCTCAAGTGGGTACATATCGCTATCAGCAATGCCAAAAAAAACTTTGCTGGGAATCTATCATTGCATCAAATGGAAGAACCTACAAGCTTATCTAGATGAGTTCTGCTACAAACTCAATAGAAGATACTTCGGCAATCGACTATTTGAAAGACTTACCATCGCAGTCGCATCTAGTAAGTGTACGATTGCGGACTAGCATACGCTGTAATCACATACTGCTTAGTTCATATGCATAAAGAGAAGCAGCAGATATCAATGTCGATATACGAAAGTATGCAGATACTGAGTATGGCGCTATAAGACAGAACACCTATGAATGAGCTACTTATGAACAGCTCCAACAAAGCAAAATCAGCCCCTAACTGTAATCAACTGAAAATCAACTACAGTTAAGTGGATTCTAGTGGTCTTTAGCAATATATTTACCAGAATAAAAAACTTGAACTTGGTGGTTGAATCTACCAGTGTTTTATCGTTAATTTTTTCATGTATGGCAATCAAAATTTACAACCCTTTTCAAAGATTTGATTTTAATCCAGAAACATGTTTCCTGACGGGTCAAAATTTACATTCCTCCGAAGAACAAATCTCTGTTTTCCCTGAATGGGTTTTGGATAGGTATTCATTAAGAGATAAAACATTTAAGATGTTAGATGAGAGCAACCTTAAGTATCAGGATATTAAAATTCCCTGTGCCGTAGGCGTTATTGATAATGCTATAAATCCTTTGGAAGAAGAAATTGGAAAAGCTTTTACGGCTGGGTATGATGCTGTAATAAAAGTACCAGAAGAGCGATTGTTTCAATGGATGGCTAAATTAATGTACGGTGTTTTATATAACGACATTCGTATTGAAAAAAGAAAATTCGCTCTTAAAGGGGAAGAATTTATAGTGCCTCTATTCTTGCAGAAAAGATTCGAAAAACTTCATATACTATTACAATCTTTGGTTGTCCCAATGGATTTTAATGGACACCAATTATGGAGTATTCAAGTGTTTAAAATCAAAATCTCAAAAGATATTTTTAATTACAAGGACGAAACCACCAATCTGAATTTCTCTTTAGGAATGAATGATTTTGGAATAGTAGCTTGTTTGCAAGATAACGGAGCAGTTGGTATTGAACAGCAGGAAATGACAGATAAATTTTCAAATAGACTATTACACCCCGTTCAATTTGAAGAACTTTGTGCAAGATTCATTTATGCCAACTATTTATTAAATAGTTATCCTGAATATACTGTACAGTCAACAGGAGAAAAAGTAATTGTAGAATCTTCTCCTTTAACCGGCACTGCGAATAAATCTTTGTTTGACCGCTGGGATGATGATATGTTCGCTCAAGTGTTATCATTATACTGGAAGCCATGGGGTATTACAAAAGATGAAATTATTACGTTTGGGAATTATCCAATCAGTTATTTAGAAAATAATGACACCTCTGTAATTGTAGAACCAGAATCTATTACACTGCAATATTAATTGGGATTATTTAATGAAGTAACCAAACTATTTATTCACATTTGCCGCTTCTATTTCCCTGCATGTTTTATATCGAGAGGCTCTATTTTTCTGGTCAGGTTTAAATAATTTTGCGTTACATCATCGGAATTATAAGTGTTCAAACGTTTGGTAACCTTGTTGCAAACGTTTTTTCCATTGAGAAGGGGGTCTTTTTTTGGCTTTGAGAGCGATTAGGGGGATAAAAGATAAAGTATTTGCAAAAAAAAACCAAATGTGAAATGTTTAAAATACTAAATCACTCAGCTACACGCGCAGAATAGGGTTTATTTGATTTGTTCTTCATTTCTTGCTTTGATAACTGATTGCAAGGCGGTTAATTCAACTTATAAGGAACCATCATTAGAAATTCAGGAATATTAACTGTGAAAAGTTTACCATCAATTTCTCGTTGCATGAGATAAAGCCCATGCATCTTTCCCATAGTTGTTGTAAGGTGACAACCCGAAACATATTGATAACAGTCACCGGGAGCTAAAACTGGTTGCTCTCCAACAACACCATCACCTTCTACTATACTTTTTATGCCATTGGAATCGAAAATATACCAATGTCTTTTTTTAAGTTGAACTACATAATCACTTATATTCTTAATTGTAATTTGATATGTAAAAAAGTAGTGTGAAGTAAAGGGATGCGATTGTTTAGCGATATATTGTGTTTCAACACTAACTTTTATACCAGCCGTTGATTTTGTTTTCATGGTATGTGATATTTTAATTAAAACCTTGGGTCAATAATTATTTTGGTTAAAACCGAGTTTGCAATAAAACATTCTGTGTGTGCCCGGTAGTGCATTTCATCTATCATGACTTTATCAGGAATGTTATCTCCTGTGAAGGTTACTTTTGGTCTCAGATAAAGTTTTGTTACAGCAATTCTTGATTTTTCATTTTTTTCTAATATCGCTACTGCGTTATCTTCATAAATTTCTATGATGAATTTTTTCATTGATGCAATAGCAAGAAAGGTTAGCATGTGGCAACTTGCTAAAGAGGCAGCAAAAGCTTCTTCGGGGTTTACATATTCATTTTTACCAAAGTATTCAGGAGCTGCAGATGCATTAACAACAATACCGCCTTCGAATTCCCAGATATGAGTCCGGTCATACTTTTTATATGAGAAATCTTCTGATTCATTTTTCCAACTTAAATTGACTTTATGCTCTGACATGCTTACTTTTTTAATGCATTAGAATTATTCTTATCGTTTGCGTTTCTTATTTTTAGAATTGTTTTATTTACGCTTATTATCTTTAGTATCAAAACGAGTTATGCTATCCTGATCAACAACATTTTCATAAGACAAGGCATTGGCAACAATAGATTTATTATTCATCTTCATGAATTTCTATCAGTATATTATAAGCTTCCTGTAATTCTAATAGCGTTTTTTTAGCGGTAGTTATTTTCGCCACATCAATTCCTTTTTTGTAAATTTCAATTGCTTTCTCAATTTTATTTAGCGACTCATATAATTTTCCTAGTTGGTAGTAAGTCGCTATATAGTTTTCATCTTCTTTTATCAATTTCAAAAACACATCTCGCGCGGTATCATATTCTTTAACCCTAACATATTCTAATGCTAATGCGTAGTTTAGAAAAGAATCGTTGATGTCATCTTTCAATAATTCTTGTAATTGTACAATTCTGCTTTTCATTGTTTTGTTTTTTCGTATTGCCAACTTTTTTCCAATGGAACTTCCCAATTTTGCTCCAACTCTTCTTTGGTATTTACGAGGTTATTGAAGACAGTTATTCCCGTTTGTTCTTCCGAAAATGCAATCATATTTTTCAATTCAGAAATATGACATGAAAGAATTCCCCACTGCCCTACTTTGCCATGTAGGTTGGTTTGCCTGTACGCAACGTTCATTCTGTCCAGGAGAGAAACATTAAATTCGTTTTCCAATTGTTGAATAAATTTTACCGACTTGTCAATTCCACATCCACTAGCGGAAGCAGTTGTTTCATTTGCACATACTATGATAAAACGATTGTAAAATATTTCAATACAAGCACTCATTGTTTTTCCGTGCGAAGTCCACTCAGAAATAAACTCTTCTGCTTTATTTCTGAGTGGAGTAATTTCATTTTCAGAAAACTCACGGGTAGATTGGTATATCCATACCCGTGAGTGTAATGGCATATCTTTAAAGTGTATCATTTGTATTGCTTTGCATTAACAATATTCCTTATACGCGGCCTTTAGATTCTCGGCTATTAACTCTCTTGACTTTCCTTCAATATGGTGTCTTTCTATAAAATGGACTAATTTTCCATCTTTGAAAAGGCCTATACAAGGCGATGAGGGTGGATAAGGTAGAAAGTGTTTACGGGCCTGTTCAGTGGCATGAGTGTCAAAGCCGGCAAACACAGTTGTTATACGGTCAGGGCGTTTGGTTTCTAACAATGAAAGCTTTACCCCCGGGCGTGCAGCACCAGCAGCACATCCGCAAACTGAGTTAACGACTACTAAAACGGTTCCTTTAGAGTTAACTGCAGCATCTACTTCCGCAGCGTTAAGGAGATCTTCAAAACCAACAGAGGTAAGTTCTTCCTTCATTGGCATTACTAATTGTTCTGGATACATAGTGTACTATTTAATATAAATTCAGGGTTTTAAAGAGATCCCTAATAGACTCTCTCAAGTTTCTATTCATATTTATAAATCATTCGCTTCAGCAATTAACTCAGCAACATCCATTACTTTAACAGATTGTTCTTTATTAAACTGTTTTACTCCATCCGTCATCATTGTATTACAAAAAGGGCAACCTACTGCTATAATATCAGGGTTCAATGCTAAGGCTTCTTCCGTGCGTTCAACATTTACTTCTTTGTTCCCTTTTTCAGCTTCTTTAAACATTTGTCCTCCACCTGCTCCACAACACAATCCCTTGGCTTTGCTGTGTTTCATTTCAGCAAGTTCAGCGTCTAAATTCAATAGCACTTCACGAGGTGCTTCATACACATCGTTGCCACGGCCTAAATAGCAAGGATCGTGAAAGGTTATTTTTTTACCTTCAAAACTTCCTCCTTCAATTTTTATTCTACCCCTGTCTATTAAATCCTGTAGTAGTTGTGTGTGATGAACCAGTTCATAATTTCCACCCAGAGAAGGGTATTCGTTTTTCATGGTATTGAAACAGTGCGGACATGTAGTCACGATTTTTTTAATATTGTACGCATTCAACACTTTGATATTGGTCATTGCCTGCATCTGAAATAAAAACTCATTGCCTGCTCGTTTTGCCGGATCGCCAGTACAGCTTTCTTCTGTTCCAAGCACTGCGAATTTTACATTGGCATAATTTAGAATTTTCACTAAAGCTCTGGTAACTTTCTTTGCTCTGTCATCAAAACTTCCGGCACAGCCAATCCAAAATAAAATTTCTGGCATCTCATCGGCATCCTTGTATTGAGCCATTGTACGTACCTTTAACGCTTCTTTCATTTTTAATATAATTTAATCACTAATCACTCAAATTAGTACTATTCGTCTTTCCAATTTAATCTATCCGATTGCGAGAATTGCCAAGGCGCACCATTATTTTCTATATTGGTAAACATAGTATTTAATTCGGGAGGTGCCGCACTTTCTTCCATAACCAAGGATCTTCGCATATCTGTAATAATACTCAATGGATCAATATTTACAGGGCATGCCTCCACGCAGGCATTGCAAGATGTACAGGCCCATAATTCCTCATTACTAATATAGGAGCCCAACGATTTGCCATCATCGATAAATTCGCCATTTTTATCAATATTTTTCCCTACTTCGACTAAACGATCACGGGTGTCCATCATGATTTTACGTGGCGATAATAATTTACCTGTCATATTTGCTGGGCAAACATCAGTACAGCGACCACACTCTGTACAGCTATACGAATCCATTAATTGTTTCCAACTTAAATCGGTAACTTCCTTAGCACCAAAGCGAATCGGTTGTTCAGAATTAGCGAGAGGTGGTGTAAATAGAGGGTCGAGCATTGCTTTTACTTCATTGGTAACCGATTCCATATTGGTGAATTGCCCTTTTGGATTCAGGTTTGAATAATACACATTTGGAAAAGCTAAAAAAATATGAAAATGCTTTGAGTAAGGAATATAATTTATGAAGGCGAAAATTAATGTGATGTGAAACCACCAGCAAAAGCGTTCAATAAAAATTAAATTACTGTCGGATAAATCTGTAAATAATCCTGTAAAAATTGAACTGATAGGAAAAGTACCTGCTTGTATGTAATGTTCTATTTCTCTGCTTTGTAAAATTCCATCTGTGCAATTCATGGTGAGGAATAAGGTCATTAAAACAATTTCTGTAATGAGAATAATATTTGCATCTGTTCTGGGCCACGCTGTCATTTCCTTGTTCCAGAAGCGTTTCAGTTTTAATATATTTCTTCTGATAAGAAAAATCACACAAGCTAATAGTACCCCAAAAGCAAGTAATTCAAAAGAGGCGATAAGTGTGTTGTATAAAGAAGTTGGAATGAGAGGAGCAAAAATTCGATGTGTTCCAAAAACCCCGTCAATAATGATTTCTAAAATTTCAATATTGATAATGATGAAGCCGACATAAATCAGCAAATGAAAGAATCCTGGAATAGGACGAGCCACCATCTTTGATTGTCCCAGTGCGACTTTTGTCATAACCCAAAGCCTCTCTTTAATTGCGCCTCCGATTTTTACATCTCTGCCAAGTAAAATATTCCGCCTTATCGTTCTTACATTTTTCGTAAAAAGAAAAGCAGTTGCAAAAAGAATAAAGAAAAAAATCATGCTAGATATCATATTTAAATATTAAGACATAATTAGATAGTTGTAGATTATAAGTGCAGCTCTAAAAACATAGAGAGTAAGGCGACATAAATTAAATCCAGATTACTCTTCGGAAAGGAGGATGTAAATTTTCAGTTTAACGAAGAGATGTCAGTTTTTATAAGCACCCATGGGTTAAAACATGTGTTTTTCTGCATGATAGGACGAACGAACTAAAGGACCGCTTTCCACATAACGAAAACCTTTTTCAAGGCCTACCTCCTTATATTTAGCAAACACTTCGGGGTTAATAAATTCTTCAACGGGCAAATGTTTTTTTGTTGGTTGCAGATATTGTCCCATTGTTAACACATCACAGCCTACAGAACGCAAATCATCCATTGTTTCATAAACCTCCTGTTCGGTTTCTCCTAATCCAAGCATAATTCCTGATTTTGTTTTCATCCCTGCATCTTTCAACCTCTTTAAAACTTCTATGCTTCGATTATATATTGCTTGGATACGTACTTGTTTAGTTAGCCTGCGAACAGTTTCTATATTATGAGAAACCAGGTCGGGATGAGCATCTATAATACGTTGCAGGTTGTCCCAACCACCCATAAAATCAGGGATAAGAGTTTCAAATTTAGTTTGTGGGCTAGCTCTTCGAATGGCATTAATGGTTTCTACCCAAATATTAGATCCGCCATCTTTTAAATCATCGCGGTTAACTGAGGTAACTACGCAATGTTTTATATTCATCAGCACCACGGATTTTGCTATCCGTTCTGGTTCTTTTGGATCAGGTGGCAAGGGACGGCCTGTTGTGACGGCACAAAATCCGCAGGAGCGGGTACATATATTTCCTAGAATCATGAACGTTGCTGTACCTGCTCCCCAACATTCGCCCATATTGGGACAACTACCGCTTTCGCAGATAGTATGCAATTTATGCTTGGTTACGATTTCTCGAACCTTTTTATATTCTTCTCCCATTGGCAGTTTCACTCTCAACCAATTAGGCTTGGGTGTGAACATTGGCTCTTCTGTTATTCCAATTTTATTATTTGACATTTTCTTGAAAAAATTTGCAAATCAAATTATTTGTATTTGATAATATCCGCTGCAAACCCACTTAATCAGTTAGTTGCTTGGATACTGTTTTACACAGTTTCTGTTATTACTGTTTCTACTTCAGGGAGCATTCTTCGTAGTAAGTTTTCAACACCTTGTTTCAAAGTTGTATTTGTGGACGGGCAGCCGTGGCAAGATCCTTTTAGTATAACCGTTACAATACCGCTTTCAAATGATTTGAAATGAATGGCACCTCCGTCACCTTCTACGGCTGGACGGATGTACTCATCAAGAATTGAAATAATTTTTTGTTCGATATCCCCGGAAATATTTACTGGCATGTCTTCTGCTTCTGTAACTAGCTCTTCGGTTAAAAGGGGTTCGCCTGTGGCTATTTGGATTTTAATGAGCTCCTTTATTTGGGGAATAACTTCGTACCATTCGCAACTTTCATCCTTAGTGATGGTTATAAAATTGGAACTAATAAAAACTCCATTAACGAAAGGAAATTCGAATATCTTTTTTGCAAGAGGAGAGACCTCTGCTTTTTCTTTTGTGCGGAATTCAATACTTTTACCTGCTTCTTCTATTAATAAGAAGTTTATTACAAATTTCATTGTAATGGGATTTGGAGTCATTTCTGCGTAGACTTCAGTAGGTGCTGTTATTTTCATGTTTTCTTGAATTTTTACTAGCATGTTTATAGAAAACTGGATTGGAATGATTATGTCTATCCTATTTTATATTGAATTTACCATTTAACATCCGCGACTGAAGCTATTGGTACTTTTGCATTTTGTATGGATACTTGTTGCGCCACCTTTTTTGCCATTTCTAAATACGCAAGAGCTTGTTGTGTATTGTCTTGTAACACAGCAGGACGACCTGCATCACCAGCTTCACAAATACTTTGCACCAATGGTATTTCGCCTAATAAGGCTACTCCTAATTCTTTGGCAAGATTTTTTGCTCCATCTTTACCAAATATGTAATATTTTTTATCAGGTTGGTCTGGCGGACTGAAATAGGACATGTTTTCTACAATGCCTAAGACAGGCACATTTATTTGCGGCAACATAAACATTCCAACACCCTTTCTCGCATCAGCCAAGGCCACCATTTGAGGAGTACTTACAATCACAACCCCGTTTAAAGGAACGGCACCAACCAATGTTAAATGAATATCCCCTGTTCCCGGAGGGAGGTCAATAATCATATAATCTAATTCTCCCCAATCAGCATCCTGAAACATCTGTACAACAGCTTTTGAAGCCATTGGTCCACGCCATACAATGGCTTGGGATGTATCTGCAAAAAATCCAATGGACAATAATTTTACGCCATAACTTTCAACGGGAATGATCATATTTTTACCATCAATCTCCTTCATCTCAGGTCTTTCATGCACTACATCAAACATAATTGTTTGTGAGGGACCATAAATATCAGCATCAACCAAACCGACAGTTGCTCCTAACTGTACCAAAGCCAAAGCTAAGTTGGAAGCCACTGTTGATTTTCCAACACCACCTTTGCCTGATGCTACTCCAATAATGTTTTTTACGCCTGGCAACATAGGTCCACTGCCTTTCCGCGATGTCGTGTCGGATGTCATTTTTACATTTACAACAGCTTCTTTGCTTATGTGTTCCGCAATTGCATTTACACAATTCCTGTGAATCAACTCTTTCATTGGGCAAGCAGGCGTTGTAAGTACTACGGTAAAACTTATGTTTATACCATCTACTTCTAAATCTTTTATCATGCCAAGCGTTACCAAATCCTTTTTTAAATCGGGATCTTCAACATGCTTTAGCGCTGCTAAAACTTGGTCTTTTGTAATATTTAATTTATTCATTCTTTATTTTATTTGACCATTTTTCTCCTGCGAAATAACCACTTTCCTTACCATTATTATTCTGTCATCACCAACAGAAACTAAATAATTATTGTAAGCACTCCAAAGTAATTTGTTTACAGAGTGTGTATGTGCATCAAAGTTTTCTTTAGTGATTCGTTTTAATAATTGATTTGTTTTTGCATCCCAAATTTTGATAGTTTTATCGCGGCTGGCTGTAGCAAATAAGGTGGCATCTGGATTATATACTATATCGTAAATAGCCCAATTATGTGCAGGAATTGACTGTACTAATTCATAATTCCCTGCTTGCCAGATATTCAAATGAGCATCTCTTCCGCCTGTTAAAAGAAATTTACCATCAGGGCTGTATCGTACAACATTTGCTGCAAGTTGATGGGCGATAAAATCTTTTTTATAATCTAATGAATGCAGGTCAAATACAAGGATATTACAATCACCTAATGCAACAGCTATTTCGGATGAATTGTAATTAAAATCAATACTGCGTACTTTCTCATGTGATAGTTTTCTAATTTTAATCAATGATAAAGTATCAAGTGAGCAAACTGCAAAATTACCATCACCAGCGGCTGTATAAAAGCAATTAGTTTTTAGTGAATATTTTATATCAAAGATTGGTGCCGTATGATGTTGCAGAATTTTGATTTCTTTTTTTCTCTCCAAATCAATTATGTGAATACTTCCTGTTGTTGTTCCAGCAAGCAATAATTTTTTTTCAGGAATATGACAAATCGCGTAAACAGGTGCAGGTAAAGATGCCGAAATCATCTCATCTTGTAGGGTTTCTAAATTCCAAAGTGCAATATACCTATCGCTTCCTCCTGTATAAACAGTATGTTCAGATATGCCTTTATCCAGTGCATACACACAGCCGCTGTGTCCGGTAAGTGATGCGATGTGCTTAACATCAATGTTTATTTCTTTTAGTATTTCCATTTTATTTTACCGCGTTGTTTGTCTTTGATGAAATGAAAGATGTAAATGTCATTCCGCAAATTTATCTCTCAGAATTGTCCATTCGTATTCGTTAAATTGAATTTTAGGATGGACATTATCAGGTACTATTTCAAATTTTTTCAAGAAAACCAAAATGCCTTCTTCTCCGTTGAAATCCTCTACGAACCAGTTCATAATTGCCGGAACAGAAACCGTATGAGCAAAAGCGTCATATATTACATCGGACTCTAAATAGACTTGTGTTGCCAAATCCAATTGTTCTTCAATTTTTTCTATTTCATAAAAACGGATGAGCGGACAGCTGGCAGCTCCACAATTCAGAGCAAAATGAATTCTAGGGTCGGGTGTAGTTAACTGAAATTGATTTTTAAATTTATTTATTTTGTTGTTTTTACTTAAAATCTCCTTCTCTATGTCATCGAGACTGAGAAACTCTTGGCTGATTAAAATGCTTTTTTCTTTAAAAAACGTCTCTTTATTTTGATATGCCGCAGTATCTTTTTTTAATAAAATTTGTATGTAAGCATTGTATACATTTATCCAGAACACTTTTTTGCTATTGTCATTATTTAATTGATTTTTCAATGATTTCATGCTGATATGCTCAAGCGTATCAACCCAAGCATTAAAATTCTCATTTCCTTTTACAGCATACAGTAAGTTTTGAGATATTTTCACTGAGTCGGTATCATAGGAGTGATTTTGTTCTTTGCAAGAAAGTAACATGACACTGGTCAAAACAACAATAAATTTGAATATAAGTGTTCCCTCCCTCATCTCATTTTTGCTTTACAAAATTAATTACTCCACCTTTTAATATATGTTCAACTTGTCTCTCACTGATATTGTAAGTAAGTGGAATATCAATGTTTTTACCAACTATAATAGCTATTACTGAAGCTCTGTTTTTGATGGCTGTCCTTAATCCTTCTATCCATAAAACATCACCCTGTTCCAGTTTGTTCCAGTCAGCTGCGTTTTTGAATTCAAAAGGGATTATGCCAAAATTGATCAAATTCTGCCAACCGATACGAGCATAAGATTTGGCAATAGTGAACTTTTGTCCAAGATATCGAGGAGATAACGCAGCGTGCTCTCTACTCGAACCTTGGGCGTAATTTTCGCCTGCTATAACGCAAAAACCGGTATGTATTTTTTGATTTTGAATGGCGCGATCATAGAAACTCGGGTCAATAGCATAATAGGCATACTTACTTAGCTCTGGTATATTCGATCGTAAAGGCAATACATCGGCACCCGCTTTCAATATTCCATCGGTTGAAATATCGTCTCCCATTTTCAATAGGATAGGAATTTCCAGTTCATTCGGAAGCTCTTCAAAATCGGGAAGTGTTTTAATGTTCGGTCCCTTAATTAATTCAGTAGATTCTCCATTTGGAGCAATCAGCATTTTTTTACTTATCTTGAATTGGTTTGGCTCTTTCCATTTTGGATAAGTAATATTCATTAAAGTTTCAAGGTCTCTTGGATCAGTAATTTTTCCAGTAATTGCTGAAGCGGCAGCAGTTTCAGGGCTACATAGGTAAACCTGGTCATCAAGTGTACCTGAACGTCCCGGAAAATTACGAGGCATCGTTCGGAGACTGACAGTATTGGTAGCAGGCGCTTGTCCCATGCCAATACATCCCATACAACCGGATTGATGAAGGCGTCCACCAGCGGCTATCAAAGGCCCAAGAGCACGCATTTCTGTCAAATTTTCTAATACTTGGCGTGAAGAAGGATTGACATCGAAAGAAACATCGGGAGAAATGACTTCCCCTTTTAATATTTGAGATACGATCCAAAAGTCACGTAGTCCTGGGTTTGCAGAAGAGCCAATAACAACTTGGTTTATTTTCAAACCACTAACTTCTCTTACTGTAACAACACTACCTGGACTACCTGGAAGTGCAATTAAGGGTTCTAGCTCAGATAAATTGATTTCTATATCAAGATCGTATGTTACGCCCTCATCAGCTTCTAGTTTTATCCACTCGTCTTCCCTTCCTTCTTGTATGAGAAATTTACGAGTGATTTCATCGGATGGAAAAACCGAAGTTGTAGCGCCTGTCTCTGTTCCCATATTAGCGATTACGTGACGATCCCAAGCGCTCAGAGATTTCAGGCCAGGTCCATAATATTCTAATATATATCCACGCCCTCCAGTCACATCATACCTGCGAAGCATTTCTAAAATCACATCTTTAGCACTTACCCAGTCGGGCAACTTCCCGATGAGTTTAATGCCCATAACTTTTGGCATTTTAACAAAATACGGTTCACCTGCTGAAGCGAGAGCTACATCCAATCCGCCCGTGCCGATTGCAAGCATCCCGATACCGCCTCCTGCAGGAGTATGACTATCTGATCCCAACAGTGTTTTGCCTGGTCTTCCAAATCGCTCCATGTGTACTACATGGCTAATTCCGTTTCCTGATCTGCTGAACCAGAATCCAAAACGAGCTGCTGCCGACTGTAGAAATAGATGGTCGTCCATATTCTTATAATCCGTTTGGAGCAGATTATGATCTACATATTGAACAGCAATCTCCGGTTTAATTTTATTTAAATTAAATGCTTCTAATTCCAGCATTACCAATGTTCCAGTGGCATCTTGCAACAATACCTGGTCAATTTTCAATCCAATTTCAGCTCCGGGAATCATCTCACCCGAAATAAGATGAGAACTGATTAATTTTTGACTAACGCTTTGCGGTTTCATTCTTGCTGGTTTTATACTATTTAAATTAGGTCCACACTTTGCATCCTTCGGTACAATTTGTACAAATATCAATTTCGAATCGTGAACTAAGGACCGATGCTCTGAAGTTATTGTATTGAGGGCTTTGCCATACTTCTCTGAATGAAGTTACTTTTGAGTCGCCTAATTTATGTTTCGCATCTTTGTCAAAACAACAGGGTACCACCAGTCCATCCCATGTAATAACACTTGAATGCCAAAGTTTCCAACAATGGTTATGCATTTTATTTTTTATGGCATACGTTCCATTACTTTGCTTTTTGTATCTTGAATATTTTTCATTAGTTGGCATCAGTTTGTTTCCATTTACATAATCGTAAAGTTGTGCCGTTTTGAATCGCACTTCGTCAACACCTATTTCTTTCCCCAAAACTTTTATATCGTTCATTTGATGCTCATTGGCCTTCACTACCAAAAACTGAAAAATAATATGTGGCGTTTTTGATTTTAGTTCTTTTTTCCATCGTATAATATTTTCTGTGCCTTCAATTACTTTTTTTAAACTGCCACCTATACGATATTGCTCATACGTTTCCTGTGTTGTACCATCAATTGAGACAATCAATCTATCCAATCCGCTTTCAATTGTTTTTCGTGCATTTTCATCATTCAAATAATGTGCATTGGTTGATGTTGCCGTATAAATATTTTTTGAGGATGCGTAATTTACCATCTCAAGAAAGTTAGGATTCAAAAATGGTTCGCCTTGAAAATAAAATATTAAGTATGTTATGTCTTTATGTAAGTCATCAACGGTCTCTTTAAAAAAATTATTCTGTAACATTCCAGTTGGCCTTGAAAACTCACGTTTTCCACTAGGACATTCGGGGCAACGTAAATTGCATGATGTAGTAGGTTCGATGGTTATACTAATAGGATAGCCCCACTGTACAGGGTTTCTACTCCACTTAGACCAATAGTAACTGGAAACTACTTTTGTAGCATTCCATATTCTTCTTGATGTAAGTTTGGAGATAAAATTAAATCCATCATCAATTTTTGTATTCATCGAAATGCCTTTTATTGAATTTGTTTGGGCTGTTTGTATAAGGGAACCATAGAACAAGCTTCGCCATACATAATGCTTTTTGCTATTGGGCGTAAAAGTCTAGTGATTTCAACATAAGCCGCCTTAGGTACAGGTAAATGGCCACAACCTTTTATAACGATGCGAACATCTTTATAGTCATTGATACTTAATTTGTTCAGTATCTCGTCATACAAAATTGTTTCAAGTGTTTCTAAATTGCCGAACACAACTTTTTTTACATTAGGCTCTAACTGTGTTGCTAAAAGCATGTAAGCCCAGGTTGGAACAACAGCATCTGCGGAACAAATGAGTGCAACGTATTTATCACTGTATATACTCCAGTCTTCATTTCTAACAAATTCCCTAAAGTCTTTTTCTTTCAATACTAAACCTTGAAATAAATGCTCTTTTATATCGAACAATACACGTTCACCCTGAGGGTAAAACTCTTCTAAGTCAATAGTAATGATGCCACTTAAAGCTACTTTATTAATTATTTCCTTTTCCATTTTACATAAATCCTAGTTCGAGTTGTGCCACTTCGCTCATCATTTCTTTCCCCCAGGGTGGTTCAAAAGTCATTGTTATTTTTGCTGATTTAACCCCCTCTATTTCACGTAATTTTTGTTCTGTTTCAGGTGGCAATGTTTCAGCTACAGGACAAGAAGGTGATGTTAAAGTCATTAACATCGTGAGGTTGTTCTCTCTATCAATATTGAGTTCGTAAATCAGGCCTAACTCCCAAATATCAACAGGTATTTCAGGGTCGTAACAGAGTTTAAGTGTATCAATAGCCTTTTGTGTAAGCTCTGTATTTTGCGTAATTATTATTGCTGCCATTATTTTGGTTTAAAGTTTGTAACTTTTCATCTGTTTATATGCAAGGGCATCTAATTTCATTTGTTTGACCATACTTACCAAACCATTGCTGCGAGAAACGGAAAGATGTTCTATCAATCCTATTTTATTAATAAATACAAATTGTGTATGCATTATTTCTTCTGCTGTCTGCCCTGATATAACTCTTATCAATAATGCTATAATTCCTTTGGTAATAATTGCATCGCTGTCTGCTGTAAAAACAATTTTCTCGTCTTTCAATTCTGAGTGCAACCACACTTTGCTCTGACAGCCCCTTATCAATCTATCATCGGTTTTGTATTGCTCGTCAATCAATGGCATATGTTTCCCCAAATCAATCAGATGCTCATACTTGCCTTCCCAGTCGTCACCGAATAACTCAAACTCTTCTACTATTTCGTTTTCTATTTCTGCTATGCTCATTTTAACATTTTAATTGCTTTCTGTATTCCATTCACCAGCACATCAATTTCTTCTTTCGTATTGTAAAATACCAATGAAACACGTATTGTTCCTGGTATGCCGTAATGTTTCATCAGCGGTTGTGTACAGTGGTGTCCTGTGCGAATGGCAATGCCTTGTTTGTCTAATATAGTTCCCACATCCAATGGATGAATTTCTTCGATTATAAAAGAAATAACACTTGCTTTTTCTTTTGCCGTGCCTATAATTCTTAATCCTTCAATAGCCATAAGTTTTAAAGTGGCATAATCCAACAGTTCACATTCATAAGCGCTAATGTTCTCTAAGCCAATTTCATTTACATAATCAATTGCTGCTGCTAATCCAATGCCGCCTTCAATATGCGGAGTTCCTGCTTCAAATTTTAATGGAAGAGCAGCATATTCTGTTTTTTTAAACGTAACCGTTTTTATGGTGCCGCCTCCCACTTTATAAGGAGGCATTTCATTCAACCACTTTTCTTTTCCATAAAGTATTCCAACACCCGTAGGTCCAAATAATTTATGCCCACTAAAGCAATAAAAATCTGCATCTAAGTCTTGTACATCTACTTTTATATGAGGCACTGCCTGAGCACCATCAATTAATACTGGAATATTTATTTCGTGTGCAAGTGCAATAATTTCCTTTACCGGATTAATGGTACCAAGTGTGTTTGAAACATGTGTAACAGCTACAATTTTTGTTTTGTTGCACAGTAGTTTTTTGTATTCGTCAATAAGTAGTTCACCCTTTTCATTTATCGGAATTACTTTTAATACAGCGCCTTTTTCTTCGCAAAGCATCTGCCAGGGAAGTATGTTGCTATGATGCTCCATCTCGCTAATAATGATTTCATCGCCTGATTTTATATATATTTTTCCAAACGAGTTTGCTACCAAGTTGATACTTTCGGTAGTGCCGCTGGTAAAAATAATTTCTTGCGACAAGGCTGCATTCAAATGATTTTGAACAGTAGCGCGGGCATGCTCATACGCAATTGTTATTTCTTGACTCAATTGATGTACCCCACGGTGTATATTGGCATTCTGTGTTTGATAATAATTGCTAATGGCATCAATTACCTGTTTAGGCTTTTGTGCCGTTGCACCACTATCCAAATACACCAGGGGTTTGCCATTTACGTTTTTAGAAAGGATAGGAAAATCCTGTCGGATATTTTGAATATTGAGAGTGCTATTATTTGTGATGGTTTCCATTGTAATTATTGAAATGTTGTGGAAATCTTTTCTTCAATATATTCGCGTAAAGCCTCAATTTTTATAGTGTCTACAACTTCCGAAGCAAACGCGTGCATCAGTAATATTTTAGCATTTACTCTACCTATCCCTCGCGTACGTAGGTAGAATATTTTTTCTTCATCCAATTTACCTGTTGTTGTCCCGTGCGAACATTTTACATCATCAGCATAAATTTCTAATTGTGGTTTTGTATTAATTGTTCCATCTTCGCTTAGCAAAATATTTTTGTTTGATTGAAATGCATTTGTTTTTTGAGCATCTTTTCTAACGAATATTTTTCCATTAAAAGTAGCGGTTGATTTTCCGTCAATAATACCTTTGTAAAGTTCGTTGCTATTACAATTTGGCTTACGGTGATCTACTACTGTGTGATTGTCTACCACTTGATTTTGGGCGGTTAAATACAATCCGTTCAAATGCGATTCAGTGTGTTCATCATCTAACACCAAAGTTAAATTATTACGTACTAACGAACCACTCAACGTAAAGGTATGGGTAGAAAATACGCTTTGTTTTTGTTGAATTACTTGTGTGGTATTCATTAAATAGCCCAACTCCTTTTCGTCTTGAATTTTATAATGATGAACAATAGCGTGCTTATCGACTACAATTTCTGTTAGTGCATTACAGAATGTTTTTGCTTTAGAATCTACCGTTTCAAACGATTCGATAATTATACCTTGTGCATTTTCATCAACAACGATTAAATTACGTGGATGTGTAATTGTGTTTTCGAATGCTGTTGAAATGTGAATGACGTGAATAGGTTTTTCAAGTATCACATTTTTTGCAATATGAATAAGCACGCCATCCTTGGTCATAGCTGTATTTAATGCAATAAATGGATCAGCATTTACATCAGCATATTGTGCATAATGTTTTTCAAAAACAGGTGAATTACTAGTTTCCGCATGTACTAAACTACATATTGTTAACCCTTTAGGGAGGTTTTGCAAGTTAGATAATCCTTCAACAAAAATGCCATTTTCGATAATTACAACATAGGCGTCTTTTAAAAATTTAAGCTGCTCAATTTGCGCATCACTACAGTTTTTATTTGATAAGAAATCAAATTCTCCTTTCAGCATTAAATCCACACGGGTATATTTGTATTCCTCGTGCTTCCTAGTAGGAATACCTTGTTTGTAAAAGCTTTCCATAGCTTGATTACGAAGTTGTGTATCGCCAAATAAAAACAATTTGGAGTTCTCAAATTCATAAATCAATTTATCCTTTATTGTACTCGTCTTAATAACTGTTTCCATTTTGTTTGTCATATAAATTATGCTTCTATTACTTCTTTAATAAAATCATACCCTTTTTCTTCGAGCTCCACAGCCAATTCTTTAGACCCTGATTTTACAATTTTTCCGTTGTATAATATGTGAACAAAATCAGGTATAATATAATCCAACAAGCGTTGGTAATGTGTGATAATAATGGTTGCGTTCTCTTTCGATTTTAATTTATTTACTCCGTTTGCAACAATGCGCAACGCATCAATATCTAGCCCACTATCGGTTTCATCGAGTATGGATAGTTTTGGTTCGAGCATTGCCATCTGAAATATTTCATTCCTTTTTTTTTCTCCACCACTAAAGCCTTCGTTTATAGAGCGATTGATAAGTGTTCTGTCTATCTCAACTAACTTTTGCTTTTCTTTCATCATCATTAAAAAATCTTTTGCTTTCATGGGGTCCAATCCCTTGTAAGCTCGAATTTCGCCAATAGCTGTTTTTAAAAAATTAATATTACTTACTCCCGGTATTTCAATGGGATATTGAAATGCAAGAAATACTCCTTCTCGAGCTCTGTCTTCAGGCTCTAGTTCTAATAGGTTTTTGCCATTATAGATTATTTCACCTTCTGTAACGTCATATTCTGAACGCCCAGCTAGCACGGCTGCTAATGTGCTTTTTCCAGAACCATTGGGCCCCATAATAGCATGTACTTCGCCAGCTTCTATTTCTAAATTAATTCCTTTCAGAATTTCTTTTCCGTCTATTGACGCATGTAGGTTTTTTATTGATAACATTTTATGAATTTTGATGTATGAGTGTTTATTTTTATCCTACTGATCCCTCTAAGGAAACTGCTAATAATTTTTGTGCTTCAACAGCAAACTCCATTGGCAACTGACTTAATACGTCTTTGCAATAGCCGTTTACAATTAAACCAATAGCTTTTTCATTATCAATGCCTCTTTGTTTGCAATAAAACAACTGGTCTTCACCAATTTTTGAAGTTGTTGCTTCGTGTTCGACAATGGCGGTGTTGTTTTTTATTTCGATGTATGGAAATGTATGTGCTCCACATTGATCACCCATCAATAAACTATCGCATTGGGAAAAATTGCGGGCATTTTCTGCCCCTTTTGCAACACGAACCAATCCTCTATAACTGTTGTTGCTAAAGCCGGCAGAAATCCCTTTTGAAATAATTGTACTTTTAGTATTATTCCCGATATGGATCATTTTTGTTCCTGTATCGGCTTGCTGATAGTTATTTGTGATTGCTACAGAATAGAATTCACCTATCGAATTGTCACCTTTTAAAATAACCGATGGATATTTCCAAGTAATTGCAGAACCTGTTTCTACTTGCGTCCAAGAAATTTTAGCATTTTCTTCCAGACAAATACCACGTTTAGTAACGAAATTGAAAATACCTCCTTTGCCCTCTTTATCTCCTGGATACCAGTTTTGCACGGTGCTGTATTTTATTTGCGCATCTTTATGTGCAACAAGTTCTACAACTGCTGCGTGCAATTGATTTTCATCACGCATTGGAGCGGTACAGCCCTCAAGGTAACTCACATACGATCCTTCATCGGCAATAATTAAGGTTCTTTCAAATTGGCCAGTACCTGCCGCTTCTATTCGGAAATAAGTGGAAAGTTCCATCGGACAACGAACGCCTTTTGGTATATAACAAAACGATCCATCGGTGAAAACAGCAGAATTGAGTGCCGCATAAAAATTATCCCTAGAAGGAACAACCGAACTCATGTATTTCTTTACCAATTCTGGATGTTCTTGAATTGCTTCACCAAACGAGCAAAAAATAATTCCTTTTTCAGCTAAGGTTTCTTTAAATGTTGTTTTTACCGAAACGCTGTCCACAATAATATCAAGTGCTACTCGACTTTCCACCCCTGAAAGGCGTTCTTGTTCTAAGGTTGAAATACCAAGTTTTTGAAATGTTTTTAGCAATTCAGGATCAACATCATCTAGACTCTTTAAAACTTTTTTTGGCTTTGGAGCTGAATAATAAATAATGTCCTGAAAGTCTGGCTTCTTGTAAGCAACATGTGCCCAATCTGGCTCTTCCATTGTTAACCAATGACGGAATGCCTCCAATCGGTACGCTAACATCCATTCAGGTTCATTTTTTTTGGCAGATATAAAACGAATAATGTCTTCATTCAAACCTTTCGGTGCGCTGTCAGAGTCCATATCAGTGATAAACCCGTATTTGTATTCCGTGCTTATTTTTTCTTCTAAAACTTCGTTCATGTTGTTTAATTATTGCTTTGTTATATTGTTCTGACAAATCCAAACACTAATAGTGCTCTACATCAGTATATGTAATGTGTCTTTTTTTGCCAATAATTCTTCTTTGCTTTCGCGCCAGTTATCGTCATCCACGCAGCAATCTACTGGGCAAACTGCAGCACACTGGGGTTCATCATGAAAGCCAACACACTCGGTACATTTATCAGGTACGATATAATAAACATCCATAGACACAGGTATTTCTGGTTCATCTGCATCAGCAGCCAAGCCACTTTTTCCGGTAAACATTCCTTTTATAGATGTTCCATCAGAAAAACGCCATTCAGCACCTCCTTCATAGATTGCATTATTTGGACATTCGGGTTCACAAGCTCCGCAATTAATGCATTCTTCTGTAATTATAATTGCCATTTTGTATTTCTGCTATATTGTTTGAAAGTTCGAATGTTTTGCAAGAAATAATTAGTCCTTTTGAACTTCGGTGCTTTCAACTTTAGACTCCAAATGACTCTCCGCATCCACAAGTTCTACTTGCGTTCGGATTGACAAATACAAAGCCTTTTCCGTTTAAGCCTCCCACATAATCCAGCTCTGTACCTATTAGATACAGAAAACTTTTTTTGTCAACGGCAATCTTTATTCCTTTGTCTTCAAAAACCTGATCGCTTTCAGTAATAACATTATCGAACACGAGTTTGTAGGTAAGACCTGAACAACCACCGCCATCAACACCTACACGAATAAATGTTCCTTCGGGGCTATTTTCTTTTGCGATTAAACTTAGCGCATGTTGTTTCGCGTTTTCTGAAACTTTGATCATTTTATTTATTTATTAGTATTTGATTCTTATTCTCTAATGTTAATTGGCATTTTCTTTAATGTATCCTTGAAAAGTAAATGCAGCTACCTTTTCACTATTTGATAAATCTGCCAGTGTTATCTTATCCAGTAGCTCGTCAATAGTGGATTGTACCATTGACCAAAGTGAACGAATAGAACAATCTACAGAATTAGTGCACAGTTTCATTACGCCCACATGATTGGCACAAAATTCTTCATCAAACAGACGTCCTCCTAAAGCTTTCAAAACATCGTTCACCGTGATATCGTCAGAAGGCCTGGCGAGTATATATCCCCCAATATGTCCTTTGGTACTATTAATCAAGCCCTCTATACGAAGTATCCGAGTTAATTTGGCAACATTGGGTTGCGATAGTCCTTCCGCTTCACTCAACTGAGGTATGCTTAGGCCAGTCTTATCCTTACACTTCGCAATACGCACCAATATTCTTAAGCCATACTCGTCCTGTGCTGTTATTTTCATTGTTAAAAAGTTTTAGCCTTATTAATAGATTTCAAGGAGGTTTAAATTTGTCTAGAGCTCAAATGTAAACATTATTTTCATTCTATACTATAAAGTATAGATTATTCTGTACTATAAAGTATAAGTAGATAGTCCGAAATGATATGTACTGCTCTAGGTGAAAAAATAGCGGACAAAGAATACAAGCTAGGGCACGTGAAACTTGGAGACCGACAAGGGCGTGTAGTAAACATTGCCATGAAAACAAAGTCTGTTAGGAGATTGTTTGCAAACCCTGAATTGGTTATATTCTTAATGCCTTAATTATCAGACAAATACGAATATATATGACGATAGTATGAATTCAATGAACGCTATCTGGATGAACACGATTGTCAGATGGATATGAAGCAGAATAGAGAAAAATAAGGAATGACGTGCAAAAAGTGCTGTAGGGCGGATCTTAACTTCCTTGAGCACAGGTATGAATGGCACTGCAACGAGTTTCGCTTCAAGAGGACCATCCGAAGTGGAACAGGCATGTAAAGCAGTAAGTTTCCAGCAAGGGGTATGGTACCAATGTATGGCATTGGTGATGATGACTAGGAAAGCGATCTCTGCCCTTGAGGTGCGTAGACAATTTGATATGAAGAACTATAGACCTGCCTGGGATATGATGTACAAGACCAGAATAGTTATGGGACAGCGTGATTATAGATGTGGATTGGAACCAATGGTCAAGTTCGATGAAGGATATTTCAGCACTCTGGTCAAGAAAGGAACCTAGCTCAAGCAAGGGAAAGGCAGTCAGCGTTGGGTAAATGTTGCTGTGATGGCAGAAGCCACTCCTTTGGAGAATCTTGCCACAGGCAAGAAGAGTTCTCAATGCAGATACTTCAAGACGAAAGTACTACTGACTCAAAAAGCAGCTGCTATCAACGAAGTCGTAGAAAGTAAGCTGGACAAGCGTACAGTTGTATTCTCAGACAAAGCCGAGACCTATGGCGACATAGCTGAATACCTAGAAGGCTAGGTCATAGAATACTCAGATGCTAACACTAGTACGACCACCCTTAAATGGGTACACATAGCCATCAGTAATGCAAAACTGATGTTCTTAGGAATCTATCATTGGTTCCATGGCTCAAGACTTCAGAATTATCTCAACAAGTTCTGCTATAAACTAAATAGAAGGTACTTCCGAGACAGGAAATTCGACCGACTAGAAATCGCAATCGCGTTAAGCTCGTATATACACACTACCTAACAGACAATATGATTTAGACTAGATTAAATCGTGAATAAAATGGAGGGTGATAAAAGAATTCATGAATTAATATTGACCTGATAGGTGTAGACACTGTATTTTGAAATTACAATCTACGGCACTTCTTGTAGATGCGCTCTTCGGTTACCGATGTCAGACGAGGAGTTTATCCTGAGTATAAGAAATTAAAAAACCCACCCTGAACGGGGGCGTTCAGAGCGGGTTAACATTAGCAAGAACACATGAAACTCTTGTGGATCTTATC